>ERZ779877.179-NODE-179-length-73746-cov-7.023164_pt1 | contig 73746 bp, 69 predicted proteins | sample MGYA00511556_ERZ779877 | MGnify/ENA primary metagenome ERZ779877 (study PRJEB29588, sample SAMEA2159338) | human gut metagenome | biome: human gut; feature: human-associated habitat; material: faeces | place: Denmark | collected 2008/2010 ... | reverse complement strand
GAGTGACTGACTACGAATCAGTAGGTCTAGGGTTCGAATCCCTACCGGGTCACCACAGAACAGCTCATGCAATTTGTATGAGCTGTTTTTTTGTATACCTAAATGGGCGTAATGATTTTACTTTTGACTGTGTTTCTATTAAAATATATTCAAAAGTCTAAATATATGAGGAGTACTAACATGAAGATTTCAGAGATCGGCGAATTTGGATTCATTGATGCCGTCAAGGAAGGGACCTTGTTTAATCCTTCTTCTGTCGTCGTGGGAATTGGCGACGACGGCGCCGTGTATAAGACGACAGAAGGCATGGAACAAATTGCCGTCATTGATACGATGGTCGAGGGGAGTCATTTTATCATAGGGAAGACGGCTTCCTGGTTTGACGTCGGGTATAAAGCGGTGGCCTCTAATTTAAGCGATATCGCCGCGATGGGAGGCATTCCGACGCACATCGTCCTGTCTACTGCAATTCCTACGGATATGGAAATGGCTGATTTGACGGCGCTGTATGAGGGAATGAAAGACATATGCAAGACCTACGGCGTCAATATTATTGGCGGGGATACAGTTTTGTCTAAAGGAGCGTTAGTCATCACGGTGGCGGCCTTTGGCGAAGTGGAGGCCGGGAAAGCTATTTGCCGCAGCGGAGCCAAGCCGGGCGATGTCGTCGCCGTTTCGCATACGATTGGCGATTCTGCCGGCGGTCTGGATGTACTTCTTCATGGGATAGATGGGTATTCTCATTTGAAAAAAGCTCATCAAATTCCAACGCCGCAGATACAACTAGGACGAGCTTTGGTAGCATATCGTGCCCATAGTTTAAATGACATCAGCGACGGCTTAGCTAGCGAATCCAATGAAATTGCCAAGGCCAGCGGCGTCGATTTGATATTGGATAAAGAGGCGATTCCCTGCAGCGAGGAGCTGCGGCAATGGGCCCAGTCTGTACAGAAAGATATATATGCCTATGTATTTAACGGCGGAGAAGATTATGAGTTGATCTTTACGATGGCTCCCGACGATTTCGAAGCCCTGCGGAGGGAGTATCCCTATGTGACGGCCATTGGGAAGGCACGGGCCGGCAAGGGACAGGTATACGTCCGGCATGAGGGAAAGACGTCTGTATTACAGCCGACTGGTTGGAATCATTTTCATAGGTGAGGAGATGCGTCATGATAGATATAGAAACACATTCGGAACAAGATACGATTGCCTTAGGCGCTGCGTTAGGACGAGTTTTAAGCGACGGCGACGTATTAGCGCTGCAGGGGGATTTGGGCGCGGGAAAAACGCATTTTGTCCAAGGCATTGCTAAGGGAATGGGCATTGACGAGCCCGTCGTCAGTCCGACGTTCACTATATTGAACTATTATGAACATGCCGTTCCGCTGCAGCATTTTGATTTTTATCGTCTGGAAGACGAATATGAATTAGACGATTTGGGTTTTGACGATTACTTGACGAGAGGCGTGACCGTCATCGAGTGGTCGGAAAAATTCCCCGAACGCCTGCCGGAGGACGCAGCTCGCGTTTTTATCGAAAAAAAGGGTTTGACGGAACGCATCTTTCATTTTGAATTTAACGGCGCCCGCTGGGCTGCCGCGGAAAAAGAGGTAGAGTCTTATGTTGTTAGCCATTGAAACATCCAGCCTTGTGTCGAGCGTGGCCCTTTTACATGAGCAGACGCTGCGGGCGGAGCTTACGATACAAGCAAGATTAACCCATTCGGAACAGCTGATGCCGCATATCGCCGATATGCTGGATAAGGCGTCGGTAGGCAAAGCCGATATCGACGGGATTGTCGTATCTATCGGACCGGGGTCTTTTACGGGGCTGCGCATCGGCTTGGCGACGGCTAAGGGATTGGCCTTTGCCTGGCAGACGCCTATTGTCGGCATAGAAACGCCGACGAGTTTGGCTTGGAATTTTGTAGGAAATGCGGATAAAATCTGTCCTCTTATCGACGCGCAGAAGGGGAACGTGTACGCATCGGTATACAAGTGGAACCGGGGCATACTGGAAACGCTGGACGACGTGTCTGTCATGCCGTTGGACGACGTATTGGAACGGCTGCAGCAGCAGGGCGAGCCCGTCGTATTTTGCGGAGACGGCGCCTTGCTGGGCCGGCAGAAGATCGCCGCTGCCAGCGATTTATTCCGCATTGCACCGCCGACGGTGGTTATTCCTCGTGCTGGCAGCCTGGCCCTTGCCGGCCAGCAGCGCCTGGCCGCCGGAGAGGCAGACGACTGTATGACCTTGACGCCGGCGTACAAGCGCCGGAGCGAGGCGGAGGTATTGTGGGAAAAACGTCATGGAGGCCAACGGTGCCTATGATTGTAAGAAAAGCAGAAGGGGCTGACGCCCAGGGAATTTTCGACGTAGAGACAGAATCTTTTTCCGTGCCGTGGTCGCTGCAGGCGATAACCAGAGAGCTGGCCAATCCGAATTTGACCATGTATTACGTATTAGCCGATGAAGATGGAACCATTGCCGGATATGCCGGGTTGTGGCGCGTTCTTGACGAAGGGCAGATTACGAACATCGCGCTGAAACAGCAATACCGCCGGCAAGGCTACGGCGAACTGCTGCTGCGGGTCTTGATGGAAGCGGCTTGGGAAGACGGATGCAGCGATATTTTTTTGGAAGTGCGCGTTTCTAATATCGGGGCGTTGCATTTGTACCGCAAATTAGGATATCAGGTCCTGTCAGTACGGAAAAACTATTATTCTGAGCCGGAAGAAGACGCCTACGTAATGGACTGTAAAAAAGAAAATTATCAGTGGATTACCAATTCATATAAAAAGGATGAGTAAGGATGTATACTTTAGCACTGGAAACGAGTTGCGACGAAACGTCGGCCGCCGTCATTCAGGACGGACGGCAGATTCTTTCTAATATCATATCGACGCAGGTGCCGATTCACCGTAAATTCGGCGGCGTCGTCCCGGAAATTGCTTCGCGGCAGCATATCGAATACGTCATGCCGATTATTAAAGAAGCTCTCGATACGGCGCATGTGTCGCTGCAGGAGATAGATCACATTGGCGTTACCTATGGCCCGGGGTTAGTCGGCGCGCTGCTGGTCGGCGTCGCGGCCGCCAAGGCCCTGAGCTTTGCCTTGGATAAGCCCTTGGTCGGCGTCAACCACATGGAGGGACATATTTTTGCCAATTTCCTCAGCCATCCCGAGCTGGAGCCGCCCTTTTTGGCGCTGGTCGTGTCGGGAGGCCACACGCAGCTGGTAAAAATCGAAGGATACAATACGTTTACGCTGCTGGGGCAGACGCGGGACGACGCGGCGGGGGAAGCCTTCGATAAAATTGCCCGCGTCATGGGCTATCCCTATCCTGGCGGCCCGCAGATCGACAAGCTGGCGAAGGACGGAAATCCTGACGCCATTGCATTTCCTAAGGCCCTGCATGAAAAGCATAACTTTGAATTCAGTTTCAGCGGCTTAAAATCGGCGGTGCTGAATTACCTTCATACACAGGAACAGCGAAAGCAGCCCTATGATGTACACGACGTTGCGGCAAGCTTCCAAAAGACCGTAGTGGAAACGCTGGTAGAAAAGACCATGGATGCAGCGGCGTACTGCGGTATGAACAAGATTGCCGTTGCCGGCGGCGTTTCGGCCAACAGCGCCTTAGCCGCGGCGATGGAACAGGCCTGCGCAGCCCACGGGTATTCGTTTTATCGGCCAGAGCCCGTTTTATGTACGGACAACGGGGCGATGATTGGATGCCGGGCTTATTACATGGCCCTGGAAGGGCATTTCGCCGATCTGACGCTCAACGCCAAGCCGGCCTTGGCGATTTCCTCGTATTAAAGAGGTCCTGATTATGTCTTCTATTGAAACGATTTGCCGCAGTGCCAGCGCCTTGTCGGACGTACAAATTCATATTCTAAAAAACAGCGAAGATTTGCTGCAGTTTGCCAGCGACTTATCCCATCGGGAGCTGCTGGTCTTTGTGCCGGGGCAGAAGGCAGGCACGGTAGTCTTGGCGGCGCAGCGCCTTCCGCTGCTGCAGCCGGCGGAAACGCAGGCGAATAGAAAAAAAGCTGGAACAGTCTGCGCCGGGTACGAAGAACCGGTCGTGCTGCAGGTACTGCAGACGGGGCAGATGATGCAAGGCAGCAAAGAGGTAGATTATGGGCGTATTGAGCCGCTGTTCGCCTATCCCTTCGTCGATAACGGCGGGGAAACGATCGCCGTCGTCGCCTTTGTCGGCACGATAGAAAGCAACCGCGATATGCTGACTGAAACGGCTTTTTTGGCTCTGCAGGTCCCCATCGAGAGGGATTTCCGCAAGCTGTACCGCCCCTTATCCGTCCAGGACGGCGTTATCCTCATCAACTGCAACGGCGTCGTGATTTACGCAGACGAAATGGCGGAAAGCATCATGCACATGCGCGGATATTCCGGCATGCTGGTCGGTTCTAATATCTACAACAGCCGGACCAATCTGACCGGCGCGAAGCAGGCCCTGGCGACGCGGGAAGGCTTTGCCGAGGACATTACCTTCGGGGAAGTCGTCGTCACGCGGCGGGTCATTCCTCTGCTGCGGCGCGGCAAGGTATATCGGGTCATAGCTATTTTGACGGAGCGGACTGAGTTGTACCGCAAAGAAGAAGAGCTGATGATCAAGACGTCGGTTATCAAGGAAATTCACCACCGCGTAAAAAATAATTTGCAGACTGTCGCCAGCCTGCTGCGCATGCAGATGCGCAGGACCGAAAGCCGGGAGGCGAAGGACGTGCTGCAGGAAAGCGTAAACCGCATACTCAGCATTTCCCTGGTTCATGAAATTTTGTCGCACCACGATGAGGAATCTATTGATATCTGCGTAGTCGCCAAACAGCTGCTGTCGCTGCTGACTCATGGCATGGCCGGGGCGGAATGCCGCGTCAGGACGTCGTTTTCCGGAAACGAGCTGCCCCTGCCGTCGGATATGGCTACGTCGCTGGCGTTAGTGCTGAATGAACTGATTACCAATGCCATCATCCACGGCTTTGAGGGGCTGGACGAAGGGGAAGTGCGCGTCGCCGTGACACAGGCAGGGACGACGTGCACGCTGACCGTCAGCGATACGGGCGTCGGCATGACCTTGCCGCAAGGCGGCGAAGGGCGCAAGCATTTGGGCCTGACAATCGTCCGCACGTTGGTGGAAAAGGATTTAAAAGGAGAGTTGTCGTTTACTCCCGTTGTGCCGCACGGCACGGAAGTACGAATACAGTTTTCTATTGCAGAGAGGGGATAACGAATATGGGGTATCGCGTCGTAATTGGGGACGATGAATCTATCATCCGGCTGGATTTATGCGAAATGCTCGAAGAAGCCGGCCATGTGGTCGTGGGGGAAGCGGCCGACGGCGTGGAAGCGCTGGAATTGGCGCGGAAAGAAAAGCCGGATATCGTATTGCTGGACATCAAAATGCCGCGGCTGGACGGCATCCATGCGGCTAAAATGATCTGCCACGAACGCATTGCGCCGGTTTTGCTGCTGACGGCTTACAGCCAGCAGGACGTCGTCGAGCAAGCCAAGGATTCGGGTGTGCTGGGGTATTTGGTCAAGCCCGTGAGCCCGGTCAACCTGTTTCCTGCCATGGAAATCGCCATATCTCAGTTTAAACGGCAGGAAGAAACGGCGCGGCAGCTCTGGGAAATGAACGAGCGCATAGAGACGAGAAAAGTCGTCGAAAAGGCAAAGGGATACTTGATGGAGCTGTATAAGATATCCGAACAGGAGGCGTATCGCCGCCTGCAGCAATACAGCATGAAAAAGCGCCGTTCGTTAAAATCCGTTGCCGAGGCGGTCGTCGCCAGCGCAGAGCAGCGCCGCGGCGGCTCGACGTAAGGGTTGCGAAAAAAAGAAGACAAAAGTCTTGACTTTTTCACCTTTCATGAGTAATATATATATTGTAATTAGCACTCGGATACAGCGAGTGCTAACAAGATGAAAGATACAGTGTATGATTGAGGAGGAATATAAAATGTTAAAACCGTTAGGAGATCGCGTTGTTATCCGCGTATTGGAACAAGAAGAAAAAACTGCCAGCGGCATCTTTTTGCCTGATACGGCTAAAGAAAAACCGAGCCAGGGCGAAGTCGTTGCCGTAGGTCCAGGCAAAGTGCAGGACAATGGCAGCCGCGTTGCATTGGATGTAAAAGTCGGCGACAAGATTATTTTCTCCAAATATGCAGGCACAGAAGTCAAATATGAAGGCACTGAATATTTGATCGTCAGCGAACGCGACATCTTGGCTATTTGCTAATTTTATAGAACCTAGATTACTTTACATACAGGAGAGTGTTTAACAATGGCAAAACAGATTTTGTTCAATGAAGAAGCACGCCGCGCTTTGGGCAAAGGCGTCGACGCTTTGGCAAACGCAGTAAAAGTGACGTTGGGACCTAAAGGCCGCAACGTCGTGTTGGATAAGAAATTCGGCGCCCCGACGATTACGAACGACGGCGTAACGATTGCCCGCGACATTGAATTGGAAGATCCCTTTGAAAACATGGGCGCACAGCTCGTCAAAGAAGTCGCTACGAAGACGAACGACGTAGCAGGCGACGGCACGACGACGGCTACGCTGCTGGCTCAGGCTATGATCCAGGAAGGCATGCGCAACGTAGCGGCCGGCGCAAACCCGATGATTTTGAAACGGGGCATTGAAAAAGCTGTCGCTAAATTGGTAGAAGAAATCAAACAGCGTTCCATCGCCGTTTCCGATAAAGCTGCTATTGCTCAGGTAGCTTCTATTTCCGCAGGCGACGAAGAAATCGGCGGCCTCATTGCCGACGCTATGGAAAAAGTTGGTAAAGACGGTGTCATCACCGTTGAAGAATCCAAGACGATGGGTACGCAGCTGTCTGTCGTCGAAGGCATGCAGTTCGACCGCGGCTACATTTCCCCGTACATGGTAACGGACCCGGATAAGATGGAAGCCGTTATGACTGAACCGTACATCCTCGTTACGGACCGCAAAATCGCTTCTATTCAGGAAATGCTCCCTGTCCTCGAAAAAGTCGTACAGGCCGGCAAAGAACTCCTCATCATCGCAGAAGACGTAGAAGGCGAAGCGTTGGCTACGTTGGTAGTCAACAAGCTCCGCGGCACCTTCAGAGCCGTTGCCGTTAAGGCTCCGGGCTTCGGCGACCGCCGCAAAGCGATGCTTCAGGATATCGCTATCCTCACCGGCGCTACTGTCATCACAGAAGACGTAGGCCGCAAACTTGACAGCATTACGATGGAAGACCTCGGCACGGCCCGTCAGGTTCGCGTTACGAAGGACGAAACGACGATCGTTGAAGGCCACGGCAACGCTGAAGAAATCAAAAACCGCGTTGCGCAGATCAAAGCGCAGATCGCTGAAACGACGTCTGATTTTGATAAAGAAAAATTGCAGGAACGCTTGGCCAAGATGTCCGGCGGCGTAGCTGTCATCGAAGTCGGCGCTGCAACGGAAGTTGAATTGAAAGATAAGAAGCTTCGCCTCGAAGACGCCTTGAACGCTACGCGCGCAGCTGTTGAAGAAGGCATCGTAGCCGGCGGCGGCACGACGTTCATCGACATTCTCCCGGCTTTGGATGAATTCCATGAAGAAGGCGACGTACAGACGGGCATCAACCTCGTAAAACGCGCTATTGAAGAACCGGTTCGTCAGATTGCTGCCAATGCAGGCTTGGAAGGCTCGGTTATCGTAGCGAAGGTTAAAGCATCCGATAAGGGCGTTGGCTTCAACGCGCTGACGGAAGAATACGTCGACATGGTAAAAGCCGGTATCGTAGACCCGGCTAAGGTTACGCGTACGGCCTTGCAGAACGCTGCTTCCATCGCCGCATTGGTATTGACGACGGAAACGTTGGTTGCAGACAAACCGGAACCGGCTCCGGCAGCCCCGGCAGCTCCCGGCATGGGCGGCATGCCTGGCATGATGTAAGAGTTGTTCTTACCTATAGTAATGTAATTAAAAGCTCTCGTGATTTTTCGCGAGAGCTTTTTTACGTGCATTTTTCTTGACCTTTCTCTTAAAATTTTATATGATAGGGAAGTTCAATTCTTAGCTATATCAGGAGAGGTCGTTTGTTATGAACCACCGTATTTCATTGCGTCAATTTCTTCCCCTGGCGGGGATTACCGTTTCAGCTTTTTTATTTAATACGTCGGAATTCATGCCGATTGGATTGCTGACGAGCATCGCTTTGGATTTTCAGATTACGGAAGCCCAGGCCGGCGTCATGATATCGGCCTATTCCTGGGCGGTTACGATTTTGTCACTGCCGCTCATGCTGCTGGCCTGCAAGATAGAGTACCGCAAGCTGCTGCTGATAACGCTGGGCGTCTTTTGTCTGGGGCAGGCCTTATCAGCTTTTTCCAGCCAATATGCATTGCTGACGGCGTCTCGCATCTGCGTGGCCTGCGCTCATTCCGTCTTTTGGTCTATTGCGGCTCCTATGGCCGTTCAGCTCGTAGATAAGGAACATCGCTCGGCGGCGCTGAGCATGGTGGCGACGGGAACTTCTATCGCGATGATCTTAGGGCTGCCTTTAGGCCGCGTTATCGGCCTGTATATTGGCTGGCGCATGACCTTCTTGACGATCGGCATCATATCTTTTCTCACCTTGGTTTATATATGGCGCGTATTTCCGCAGATTCCCAGCCGCTCGGCCTTCTCGGTACGGCAGCTGCCGGAGCTCGTTAAAAATCCCGTCTTGATTCGTTTATATGGGCTGACCGTAGTCATGGCGACGGCATATTATACGAGTTACAGCTATATCGAACCGTTTTTGCAGCAGATTGCCGGTATGTCGGAAGAGTGGATTACTTTGACGCTGATTCTTTTCGGCCTCAGCGGATTAGGCGGCAGCGTCTTGTTTTCGCGCGGCTACGGCCATTTTCGCTTCGGAATGCTTCGCCTGTCGTTTATCTGCATGGCTGTGCCGCCATTATTGCTGCACGCGGCTTCAGGCAGCTTGTATGCCGTCATGATATTATGCGCGGTCCTCGGCATGGCTGCTACGATCTTCAACGTATCTTTCCAGGCCGAACTAATTCAGCATACGTCTCTCAGCGCGGCTGCCGTGGCGATGTCTATTTTTTCCGGCATCTTCAACTTGGGAATCGGCAGCGGCACCTGGATTGGCGGCATGGTTTCTACGTACAGTTCTATTGCCTATATCGGCTATGCCGGAGGCGGCTTGGCGGCTGCTGCGTCGGCGTATTGTATTTTCAGCTTTATCAAACGGCTGAAACAAGGGTAATTGCGGTAAAATGGATGTATAAGGCCGGCGAGCAGGCTGGGACATAGAGGCGTCAGAATTCATCAAAAAAATTTCAAAAAAGTACTTGCATTTTTTCTTTCTTACTAGTATAATAAATATCGTTCCAGTGAGAACGCATGAGTTATTCCTCAATAGCTCAGTCGGTAGAGCAATCGGCTGTTAACCGATTTGTCGTAGGTTCGAGTCCTACTTGAGGAGCCATGGCCCCTTGGTCAAGTGGTTTAAGACACCGCCCTTTCACGGCGAGAACATGGGTTCGAATCCCGTAGGGGTCACCACTATCCGGGCGATTAGCTCAGCTGGGAGAGCGCCTGCCTTACAAGCAGGATGTCAGCAGTTCGATCCTGTTATCGCCCACCAGACTCGAGAGCGCTAGTGCAGTGATGCACTAGCGTTTTTTTCGTATACGGAGATATACTTTAATATGGAAAACAGCCAGATATGCCGGGGCACATCTGGCTGTTGTGTCAGGATTCTGTTGGTTTTTTCAGGGATTGCTTTAATTTTTTGATCGATAAGCCGACGCGGCCGCGGGAGCTGTCGACGGAGATGATGACGGCATCGACGACGTCTCCGACGCTGATGACGTCGGTCGGGTGGCGGAAGGGATGATTGCACAGCTCGGAGCGGTGAATCAGCCCCGGTGTCTTTAAGCCGAAGTCGACGAACGCGCCGAAGTCGACGACGTTGTGGACGGTGCCGCGGACGACGGTTCCTATTTTTAATTCGTCCAGAGATACGACGTTGCGGCGCGTCAGCGGCAAGGGAAATTCGCTGCGGACGTCGCGGCCCGGCTTGCGCAGCTCTTCCAGGATATCGCGGATCGTCGGCTCGCCGGCCTGGAATTTGGCGGCCAGGACAGGGACGGCGTTCATCTGCACCTTGCTTTGCAGGGCGCGGAGTTTCTCTTCGTCGTGGAGGTCTGCTTTCGTCAGGCCATAATGGCTGATGATTTTTTCTGTCAGCTCGTACGATTCGGGATGGACCGACGTGTTGTCCAAGGGTTCGTCGCCGCCTTTAATGCGCAGGAAGCCGGCGCACTGCGTAAAGGTAGCCGGGCCTAAGCGGTTGACCGACAGCAGCTCCTGCCGGCTGTGAAAGGGGCCGTTTTCCTTGCGGTAGGCGACGATATTGGCCGCCGTGGCCGCCGTCAAGCCCGATACATGTTGCAGCAGGGCTGCCGACGCCGTGTTGAGGTCGACGCCGACGTAGTTGACGACGGATTCGACGACGGCGTCCAGGGCGGCTGATAAGGACTTTTGGTTGACGTCGTGCTGATATTGGCCGACGCCGATTGATTTCGGGTCGATTTTGACGGCCTCTGCCAGGGGATCCTGAATCCGGCGGGCAATGGATACGGCTCCGCGGATGGTGACATCCAGGTCGGGCAGCTCTTCCCTAGCCAGATCGGACGCAGAGTAGACCGACGCGCCTGATTCGTTGGCGATGATGTAGCGGCAGGATAAGTCGTTTTCCTGAATGAGGCTGGCTACGAACTGCTCCGTTTCATAAGAGGCCGTGCCGTTTCCGATAGATAAGAGCGTTACGCCGTGATTTTGAATCATGCTCAGGAGGGTGTCGGCGCTGGCGCGGCGCTGTTTTTCCGAGCCGGTCAAATAGCAGACGCCGTAATCGAGGACGTTGCCCGTCGCGTCGATGACGGCGGCCTTGCAGCCCGTGCGGTATCCCGGGTCCAGGCCTAAGATTACCTGTCCGGCAAAGGGCGGCTGGAGGAGCAGGCTGCGCAGGTTCTTGGCGAAGATAGAAATGGCCTGCTTTTCGGCCCGTTCTGTCAGGTCGCTGCGGATTTCCCGTTCCAACTGGGGGAAGATGAGGCGCTTATAGCTGTCGGCTGCTGCTGCGGCGATGATCTGCCCGTAAGGCGAATCGCAGACTGTTACGTCTTGTATGAGCTTGCCGATGTTGGCGTCCGGCGTGTCGGTCAGAGTTACCTTCAGCAGCTTCTGCGCTTCTCCTCGGTTGATGGCCAGTATGCGGTGGCTGGGAAGGGAGGCGATGCGGCCGCTGAAGTCCTTATAGGTCAGCATGGCCTTGGCTTCGTCCTCTTCGACTAACAGGGCGCATTCCAGCTTTGACGTTTTCCACAAGGCACGGCGGAGATACTGACGGTACGGCGCAAGCTCGGACATGCGTTCCGCTAAAATATTGGCCGCGCCGGCAATGGCGTCTTCGATTGTCGGTATTGTTTCGTTCAGGTAAGATGCGGCGGCCTCTTCCGGAGACGGCCCGTGGGGATCCTGCTGCCAGAAGATGTCGGCCAGCGGCTCCAGCCCGGCGTCGCGGGCCATGGACGCTTTTGTCCGTTTTTTCGGCTTATAAGGCATGTAAAGGTCTTCGATTTCCTGCAGCTTGCCGGCCTGGTCTAGGAGACGTCCTAATTCTTCCGTCCACTGGCCTTGCTCCATAATGGACTGGCGTACGGCTTCGCGGCGGCTGGACAGGGCTTGTTCATATTCGTACTGCTCCTGGATTTGGCGCAGCTGTATTTCGTTCAGCATACCCGTCGCTTCCTTGCGGTAACGGGCGATAAAGGGAATCGTGTTGCCGCTTTGCAGGAGGCTCAGGGCCGTCTGGATTTGCTTTTCTGACACGTGTATCGTATGAGCGATTGTTTGAATAATGTGTTGGTCTGTCATGGAAAACTCCTTTCTAATACAGTATATATTATGCTTGCAAATTTTGTATTCGTCAAATTAAAAAATTTTATCTATTTATATTGAAAAATCTATTAATAACCGTTATAATGTAATAGAGAATACTTTCGCATATTATATGTTTAGTTAGTATGCTCAGTATCCTTGCACAAAAGGGGGGAAACGATATGAATATTGCCGAATTATTACGGAGTAACGGCTACAAGGTTACGCCGCAGCGGCTGGCTGTATACGATGCGATCGATCATAATATGACCCATCCCAACGCAGAATCCATTTACCAGCAGCTCCAGCCCCAGTATCCATCGATGAGCTTGGCGACGGTGTACAAGACCATGGAGATTTTTGCAAAAATCGGCGTAGTAAAAATTTTGCAGTGCGGCGAAGACGCCCACCGCTACGATTATAATACATCCCAGCACGCCCATATACGGTGCGTCAAATGCAACCGCGTGCTCGACGTCGATATCGACGAAGGCCAGCTGGCCAGACAGGCCGAGGCGCAGACAGGATTTTCTGTCAGCGGCGTGAGTTTGTCTTTCCTGGGTGTATGCAAGGACTGCCAGGAGGCAGAATAATAAAAAATACGAAGAGCGCTGCAGCGAAGTGACATACTATTTGCTGCAGCCTTTTTCTTATGCGAGGTGAAGAAATATGCTGCATATAGGATGTCATCTGTCCGTTTCCCAGGGCTTTCGCCATATGGGCGAGGAAGCTCTGACCATCGGCGCCGATACGTTTCAGTTTTTTACGCGCAATCCCCGCGGCGGCAGTGTCCGAAAGCTGGATATAGACGATATGAAGCAGCTGAACGAGCTCATAGCGGCCCATGATTTTGCGCCTATTCTGGCCCATGCGCCGTATACGCTCAACGGCTGCTCCAAGACGGAGCGAACGCGGCAGTTTGCCGTCGAAGCGATGAGCGAGGATTTGCAGCGGCTGGAATATCTGGATAACTGCCGTTACAATTTTCATCCCGGCAGCCACGTCGGGCAGGGCGCGGACGAGGGAATCCGCCTCATTGCGTCCATGATGAACCAATGCATGTTTTCAGGACAAAGGACGACGGTGCTGCTGGAAACCATGGCCGGCAAGGGGACGGAAGTAGGCCGCAGCTTTGAAGAGCTGGCGGCTATTATCGACAAGGTGCAATTCTCCGATAAGGTAGGCGTCTGCCTGGATACGTGCCACGTATTTGACGGCGGCTATGACATTACGGAGCGCCTGGACGAGGTGCTGGAGGAGTTTGACCGCCTTATCGGATTGGAGCGGCTGAAGGCCGTTCATATTAACGACAGCAAGAATCCCCTGGGCAGCCGCAAGGACCGGCATGAAAAAATCGGCGAAGGCCATATCGGACTGGAGGCATTTCGGAAGATTATCAACCATCCGGCCCTGCGGACGCTGCCGTTTTATCTGGAAACTCCTAACGAGTTAGACGGCTACGCCAGGGAAATCGCTATGCTGCGGGATTTATACTGCGAATAAGGAGGGATTGCCTATGCGGATTCTGCATACGGCAGATTGGCATTTAGGAAAACTATTTTACGGCGATTACCTGACGGACGACCAGGCCTATGTGCTGACGGAACAGCTTCTGCCGATGATCCGGGACGAGGGCATCGACGCCGTCGTGCTGGCCGGCGACGTATACGACCGCAGCTTGCCGCCGGCAGACGCCGTGGCCTTGTTTGATGAAATCGCGACGAAGATTACGGCGGAAGCGGGGGTTCCCTTTTTCGTCATCAGCGGCAATCATGACAGCGCGGCCCGCCTGTCCTTCGGCAGCCGGATGCTGGAAAAACAGGGGTTTTATATTGCCGGGGAACTCGACAAGCTGATCGGGCCGGTCGTCCTGCATGACGCCTATGGACCCGTGGCCTTTGTGCTCCTGCCGTTTATCGAGCCGGCAGCGGCCAGGCTGTATTTCGGCGACGATACGATCCGCAGCCATGAGGACGCCTTAGCCCGTTTCATAGACAGCCGGCGCGCCGGAACGGCGATGCGGACGGTCTGCGTCGCCCATGTCTTCGCTGCCGGCGGCGAAAGCAGCGATTCAGAACGCCCGTTGTCGATCGGCGGAAGCGACGCCGTTTCGCCGGCCTTGTTTTCCGACTATACGTATACGGCTCTGGGCCATCTCCACGGGCCGCAGCAGGTGGGCGGGCCGAACGTGCGCTATGCCGGCAGCCTGCTGAAATATTCCTTCGGCGAATGGAGGCAGAAAAAAGGAGCCGTCATCGTGGATATAGACGAAAAGGGCGGGACGGCGACGTCGTTTTTGCCCTTTTCTCCCCGCCATGACGTACGCGTCGTCGAGGGCTTGTTTGAGGATATCATGGCCGGCGAAGACTTGCATACCGACGACTATATCCTGTTCCGCCTGACCGATACGGCTCCGATTCTGGACGGCATGGCTAAGCTGCGGCAGAAATATCCGCGAGCGGCGGCGCTGGAAATGCCGAACCGTCAAAGCGGCGGCACGGGAGAACGGGACTTCGACCTGCACAGGACTACGGAGCGGCAGCTGTTTGAGAGCTTTGCCACGGCCATGATGCCGGACCGGCCGCTGACGGAGGCCGAGCAGGCTTGCATGGACGACTTGTGGACGGATATGATGCAGCGGGAAGGAGACGGCTTGTTGTGAAACCATTATATTTGGAAATGAACGCCTTCGGTCCTTATGCCAGGCGTCAGGTTATTGATTTCCGCCGGCTGGAAGATCATAAGCTGTTTTTGATATACGGGCCGACCGGCGCCGGCAAGACGACGGTACTGGATGCGATGTGCTATGCCCTGTACGGCGAAACGAGCGGAAACCGCCGCTCGGGCGCCCATATGCGCAGTGAATATGCTTCGCCGGAAGAGGAGACGTACGTCGTCTTTGCCTTTGCCATCGGGCCGGCGCGGTACTGCGTCGAGCGAAGGCCGGAGCAGCAGATAGCGAAAAAGCGCGGCACTGGCTTAAAGAAATCGGCGGCGTCGGCCGCCTTATACGCCGTGGACGAAAAGGGCGAAAAGACGGCGGTCATTGCGACGAAAAAGGTCGGCGAAGAGGTGGAACGGCTGCTGGGCTTTAAGGCCGAGCAGTTCCGGCAGGTCGTCCTGCTGCCCCAGGGGGATTTCCGCCGTTTGCTGCTGGCCAGCTCGGCGGACCGCCAGCAGATTATGCAGACCTTGTTTCATACCCAGCGCTACGCCCGGCTGCAGGAGCTGGCAAAGGAAAAATACGACGATATCCTGTCGCAGTACGACTTGCGCAAGGAGCGCATTGCTCAGCTTTTGCAGAGCCTGGGAGCCGGCGATGCAGCGGCGCTGACCGCTATGGAACAAGCTGCAGACGAAGAACAACGGCTGCGTCAGGGCGAATTGGACGCGGCCATAGCCGACCGCGATGTCTATCAGAAAACAGTCCAGGATGCGCAGGTAGTGTACAGCCATTGGCAGAATTTGAAGGAAAGCCGCAGGCTGCGGGATCAGCTGCGTCAGCAGGAAACAGCTATGGCGGAGAAACAGGCTTATATCGACGTGCTGCGCCGCGCACAGCTGCTGGCGGAACCGTGCCGCCAGCTTGACGAGATACAGGCCCAGGGCGTCGCTGCCGGCCAAAAAGCCGGCGAAGCTGCCGTACAAGCCGAACGGGCGCTGCAGCGCCTTCAGGCCGTGCGCAAAGAGGCAGAAGTACTGCAGGCGCAGGGCACGGCTCATGACGCCGACGCAAGGCAGCTCGTCCTGCTGCAGAACATGGCGAAAAAAGCTGAGCAGTATGGAGAGCTGTGCCGCAGGGCCCGGAAGCTGGCGGACCAGAGCCGGCATGCTGATGAGATATTGGCGGCACTGCAGCAGGAACGGGAGGCCTTGCAGGCCCGGATAGACGCTGGACGAGCAGAAGTAGCTAACCAGCCCGAGCTGGCCGCGGCGTGGGAACAGGCTAAAGGGCAGGCCGCCGCCTGGGAAGAACGGCTGAGCCGGGAAGCGTCGATAGAGTCTTTGTCCGAGGAAATCGCGCAGCGGGATACAGCGTGCCGGGCCGTTGAGGACACCTGCAGCCGGGCTGCCGCCGGGGCGGCGCAGGCGCAGTTGGATTACGAAGGCGTACAAGCCTTGTTTTTGCAGGGACAGGCTGCTTTGCTGGCCAAGGAGCTGAAAGCAGGAGAGCCTTGTCCTGTTTGCGGCGCGACGGAGCATCCCATGCCGGCTCCTTTGGCGGCCCATATGCCGCGGAAGGAGGACGTAGAAGCGCGGAAACGGCAGGTTCAGCAGCGCGATGAGGAGCGCCGTCAGGCTGAACTGACGCTCCAGCGCGTACAGGCGGAGTGCCAAAGTCTGAAGCGGCAGCGCGACGACCTGCGCGCTCAGTATCCTTTTGAATGTACGTCCGCCCAATGGCGGGTACGGCTGGACGCGCAGAAGCAGAAGGTTAGCCTCTTGGGCGAACAAGCCGCCCGGGCAGAACGGACGAGGGCCGCCGTGACGCAATGGGAGATGAAGCAAAAAGAAGGGATACAAAAAGAAGAGCAGGCCCGCCAGCAGGCGGAAGCGGCTCGACTCGCCGCCGCGCAGAGCCAGTTGGCGAAGAAACAGGCCGAAGCGGACGTACCGGCAGAATATCGGGACGCCGCCGTACTGAGACGGCATATGGCTGATCTGAGCCAGCGCGTTAAAGCCTATGAAGAGCAGGCAGAACGAAGCCGAAAGGCCGTCGTTGACGCCGAAAAGGAGGCTGCGCGCTGGACGGAGCAGGAACGCCTGCTGCAGGAGCAGGTGACGGCTCTGCGAAAGCAATATAAAGAGTACGCCGCCGATTTGAAGGATCGGGTTCGACAGGCTGGAATTGAAAGCCTGCAGCAATGCCGGGAACTGCAGCCCTTCGTAGGTTCCATCGACAGAGAGCAGCAGGCTGTCGACGAGTATAACCGGGACGTACAGCAGATACAGGGCCGGATAGCGCAGGAAGAAAAGGCCGTCGCCACGCAGCCGGAACCGGATATGGCGGTATATAAGGCGCAGCTTGATGAAAAGAACAAGCTGTGCCAGCGATTATCTGAATCCTGTGCCGCCGCGGCGATACACCGACAGGAGCTGTGCCGGGGGCGGGAGCAGATTGCCGCCTGGCAGGGAGAACAAGCGGAGCTGTCGGCTCGGTATGAGGCAGTCGGTTTCATATATGAACTGATTTCCGGCCAGCATACGGGCGTCAACTTCGAGCGGTATGTGCTGGGAGCGCTGCTCGACGAAGTCTTGGCGGCGGCCAACGCCCGCCTCGATTTGATGAGCCGCCGGCGGTATGAGCTGCAGCGCTCCCGCTCGTGGGACGACAAGCGCGTGCGGCGCATCGGCCTGGATATCGAAGTATTCGACAACTATACGGGATACGCCCGCCCGGCCAATACGCTCTCCGGCGGCGAGACCTTTTTGGCTTCCCTGGCCTTAGCCCTGGGACTGGCCGACGTGGTACAGGCCTATTCCGGCGGCATTCACCTCGATACGATATTTATCGACGAAGGATTCGGTACTCTCGACGGAGAAACGCTGGATTTCGCCTTAAAGGCCCTGATGGAGCTCAAGCAGGGCGGCCGTCTCGTCGGCATTATCTCCCACGTGCCGGAGCTGAAAGAGCGAATCGACGCGCGCCTGGCCGTCCACAAGACCGACAGGGGCAGTACGGCTGACTTCGAATTGCCGTAATTCGTAAAAATTATTTGAATCCCTTTCCAAATGGTAATATAATGAAACCTAATAACGCTATGATACAGGAGGGGACAGAAAGGATGTCTATTCAGAAGGTAAGGGAGTATTTTGCCCAGTGGGGCATGGCTGACCGCGTGTTGGAACTGGATCAGTCCAGCGCGACTGTCGACGAAGCGGCGGCGGCCCTTCATACGGAGGGCAAGCGCATCGCCAAATCTATGTCGTTTTTATTGGACGACGGGCCGATTTTAGTATTGTTTGCCGGCGACGCCCGCGTGGACAATCATAAATTTAAGGCGCAGTTCCATAAAAAGGCGACGATGATCAAGCATGACGACGTGGAACGGCTGATCGGCCATCCCGTCGGCGGCGTCTGTCCCTTTGCCGTCAATCCCGGCGTGACCGTATATCTGGACGAATCGCTGAAGCGGTTTGAAACGGTCTTTCCGGCCTGCGGCAGCGGCAACAGCGCCATCGAACTGACACTGCCGGAATTGGAACTATACGCCCGGTCTCAAGGCTGGGTCGACGTTTCCAAGGGCTGGCAGGAAGAAGCATAAGGAGGAACCTACACATGCAGTTTACATTCAGACATACTAATTTCAACGTGCTGGACTTGCAGCGCAGCATGGAGTTTTACAAAGAAGCCCTGGGCCTTACGGAAGTGCGTCGTATCGAAACGCCCGATTTTACAATCGTTTATCTCGGCGACGGCGTTTCTGATTTTCAGCTGGAGCTGACGTGGCTCAAAGACAGAAAAGAGCCCTATAATCTCGGCGAAAACGAGTTCCATACGGCCTTTTCCGTCAAGGATATGGATGCGGCCCTGGCCAAGCATAAGGAAATGGGCTGTGTCGTCTATGAAAATCCGGCTATGGGCATTTATTTTATCGTCGACCCCGACGGCTACTGGCTGGAAGTCGTTCCGGAACGGTAAGCCGTGAGGGAGGAATACGCCCAGCGGACGGCGCTGCTGCTGGGATGGGATAAGGTAGAGGCCTTAGCGGGCAAAACAGTGCTGGTGTTCGGCGTCGGCGGCGTCGGTTCCTTTGCGGCTGAGGCTCTTTGCCGGGCCGGCATCGGCCGCTTGATTCTCGTCGACGGCGACGTATACGACCCGTCTAATGTAAACCGCCAGCTTGGGGCGACTGTGCCGGCTATTGGCCGGCCTAAGGTCGAGGTCATGAAGGAGCGGTTTTTGTCGATTAATCCGGACATAGACGTCGAAACGCATCACGTGTTTTACCTGCCGGCAGAGCGGCCGGGCTTGGTTGCGCAGTCGGGAGCCGATTACGTCGTTGACGCCATTGATACAGTAGCGGCGAAGGTCGATATCATAGCAGAAGCCTATGAGGCCGGTATTCCCGTCATTTCCGCTATGGGGGCGGGGAATAAGCTGCATCCGGAGCTGTTTGAAATTGCCGAGATCGAGAAGACGTCTGTCGATCCCTTGGCCAAGGTGATGCGGAAGGAGCTGAAAAAACGGAATATCCGCCGCGTCAAGGTCGTATATTCCAAAGAGTTGCCCCAGCCGGTACGGCGGAAAGAGGGCTGTTCCGGCATAGGCAGTATTTCCTTTGTGCCGTCGGCAGCGGGACTCATTTTAGCCGGAGCAGTGGTACGGGACCTTCTCCAAATCCCATAAAAAATTTTTTATCGAGTTATACACAGGCGGCAGGCTTTCAGAAACGCAGTTTTTTGAAGGCTTGCCGCTCTTTTTGATAGGACTTGATAACAACAGTATCAAGTATTAGGCGATTGACAACGTATACCAGATATAGTAATATGTGTTTGCACTGTTTTACGAAGATAAATCATATATATTGTATATATAATGTTGATTTCAGGTAAATATACACTATATCGTGGGAGGTATACACATGTTGGAAGTCATCAAGCGCAACGGGCAGAGGGCGCCCTTTGACCGCAATAAGATCGTCGCGGCTATAGAAAAAGCCATGAACAGCAGCAGCGGCATTTATGAAGAAGGCCAGGCGGAGAAGATCGCCAGGGAGATTGAAGCCTATGCCTCGACCATGCATAAGGATATGACCATCTACGCCATTGAAGACCAGGTGTATTACCGCTTGATTCAATACAACAATCCGGCGACGGCCCGGGCCTATGAAAATTACAAAGCCATTCAGGCCTTCAAGCGCCAGACCAATACGACTGATTCGGACGTCTTCGGCCTGCTGAACAATACCAATCTCGAGGTCCTTGATGAAAATTCCAATAAAAACGGCCACGTCGTGTCGACGCAGCGCGATTTGATCGCCGGTGAGGTGTCCAAGGATATTGCCCGCCGCAAGCTCATTCCCGCCGACATCGTCCAGGCTCACGACAGTGGGGCCATTCATTTCCACGACATGGATTACATCATCCAGCCTATGTTCAACTGCTGCCTCATCAATCTGGAAGACATGCTGGCCAACGGCACGGTCATCAACGGCAAGAAAATCGACACGCCGAAGTCGTTCCAGGTAGCCTGTACGGTGACGACGCAGATCATCGCCCAGGTAGCCAGCGGCCAGTACGGCGGCCAGTCCATCAACGGCATCGACCGCATTTTGGCTCCTTACGTCCGCAAGTCCTTCAACAAATACATGGAAGCCGTCGTAGAAGAACAGAAGGAAGTCTACGGCATCGAGCCGGATATGGAAAAGGCTGAAGAAATAGCCTGGAAGCGGACGAAAAAGGAAATTAAGGACGGTATCCAGACGATTCAGTACCAGATTAATACGCTCATGACCACGAACGGCCAGGCTCCCTTCGTCACCTTGTTCATGTATTTCCAGCCTGACTACGAATACGCGAAGGAAGCGGCCCTCATCGACGAGGAACTGTTGCGCCAGCGCATTCAGGGCATCAAAAACGAGGCCAACGTCTACGTCACGCCGGCCTTTCCGAAATTGATATACGTATTGGACGAGCACAACGTCCGCAAGGGCAGCCCTTATTTCTATCTGACCGAGCTGGCTGCCGAATGCACCGCTAAGCGCATGTATCCCGACTATATTTCGGCCAAGAAGATGCGGGAAACCTACGAAGGCAACGTATTCAGCCCCATGGGCTGCCGCTCCTTCCTGAGCCCCTGGAAAGACGAAAGGGGCCGCTATAAGTTCGACGGCCGCTTCAATATGGGCGTCGTGTCGATTAACCTGCCGCAAATCGGCATTCTGGCCGACGGCGACGAAGACAAATTTTTCCAGATTCTCCATAAACGGCTGGAGCTGTGCAAAAAGGCCCTGCTGCTGCGCGTAGAACTGCTCAAAAAGATTACGTCCGACGTGTCGCCCGTTCACTGGCAGTATGGGGCCATCGCTCGCCTCAAGCCGGGAGAATCGATTGAAAAATTTATGTACGGCGGCTATGCGACCTTGTCCCTGGGATATATCGGCATATACGAAGCGACGCTTCTCACGAAGGGCTGCTCCCATACGGCTCCGGAAGGAAAGCGGTTTGCCCACCGCATTATGGACGAATTCAACGCCCACATCAAGCGGTGGAAGGAAGAGACGAACATCGGCTTTGCCCTGTACGGCACGCCGGCGGAAAACCTGACGAACCGCTTCTGCAAAATCGACACGGCCCGCTTCGGCGTCATCAAGGACGTGACCGATAAAGGGTATTATACGAACAGCTACCACGTCGACGTCCGCGAGCCCATCAATGTCTTCGAAAAATTTGCCTTTGAAGCGGAATTTGAAGATAAATCGACAGGGGGCTGCATCAGCTATGCAGAAATCCCGAACATGGTCCATAACATTCCCGCCGTCCTGACGATGATCCAATATATTTACGACCGCATTACCTACGCTGAATTCAACACGAAGCTGGATTACTGCCACGAATGCGGCTTTGACGGGGAAATCGTCCTCAACGGCGACAACGAATGGGAATGCCCGCGCTGCCACAACAGGGATCGTTCCAAGCTGACGGTCATCCGGCGGACCTGCGGCTATTTGGGCGAAAACTTCTGGAACGAAGGGCGAACGCAGGAAATTAAGAACCGCGTCCTGCATATCTAGGAGGCGGGGCCATGAGATATGGACAAATCAGGCAGTACGACATCGCCAACGGCCCGGGCATACGGGCGACCGTATTTGTGACGGGCTGCAGCCGGCGCTGTGTCAACTGCTTCAATGAAGAATATCAGGATTTTAACGCCGGCAGCGAATGGACGGCAGCCGAAACTGAACGGCTCATATCCTACCTGCAGGACGATACGAACAGCGGGCTGACCTTGCTCGGCGGCGAGCCGATGGAAAATGCGGACGACCTGCTGGCGCTGGTGCAGGCCGTCCGCCGCGCCGTGCCGGAAAAAAGCATCTGGGTGTATTCGGGATTTCTGTACGAAGAAATCCTGACTCAGCCGGCCCGCAAAGCACTGCTGGAGGCTTGCGACGTCCTCGTTGACGGCCCCTTCGTCGACGCCCTGAAGGACCCGGGATTGTATTTCCGCGGCTCGTCGAACCAGCGGATTATCGACGTGGCAAAAAGCCGCGAAGCCGGAAGAGCCGTGCTCCTTTGGCCGGACGGGAGATGAGGTACGGGGCAGGGAGCGTAAAATTTGTAAATTTATGTCCTTGCATTTCATGGGGCACTATGCTATACTATCTTAGCATAGGTTTGGTATGATAGATAAGAAAGAGGTGTGAATAGTGAAAGAAGGTATTCATCCGAAGTACGGCACTGCCGTAGTTACGTGCGCTTGCGGCAATACGTTTGAAACCGGTTCGACGAAATCCGAACTGCGCGTTGAAATTTGCTCTAAATGCCATCCGTTCTTTACGGGTCAGCAGCGTGCACAGCAGGCTCGCGGCCGTATCGAACAGTTCAATAAACGTTATGGTAAAAAAGCTAAATAAGAAGTACAAAGTTGGCGGCAGAGCAGCGATGCTCTGCTCTCTTTGTATACGCAGAAATAAATAAGGGGGACAAGCAGTGAAGCAGACGAAGATATATGTAGGCGGACAGGCCGTCATCGAAGGCGTCATGATGCGCGGCCCCGAGTATATCGCCACGGCGGTCCGGACGCCGTCCGGCGAGATTACCGTGAAAAAGGATGCAGTCCATTCGATTACGGAGCGGTATCCTATACTGAAAAAGCCCTTCCTGCGCGGCACCGTCGCCCTGTGCGAGTCGCTGGTGTACGGCATGAAGAGCTTGTCCTATTCGGCGCAGGCTGCCGGAGAGGAAGACGAACAGATTACCAACACGGAAATGGCCCTGACGATGGCCTTTTCCATCGTATTGGCTATCGTCTTTTTTTTGCTCATCCCGACGTACGCCGTCAAATTTATTCCCGGCATCGAGCACAGCGCCGTGTGGATGAATATCGTAGAAGGCGTGCTGCGGCTGGCTATTTTTTTATTGTATATATGGGGCATATCCCTGACGAAGGATATTCGGCGCGTATTTGAGTACCACGGCGCTGAACACAAGACGATCTGGACCTACGAATCGGGACAGGAGCTGACGGTGGAAAACGTCCGCCGCCACAGCCGCCTTCACCCGCGCTGCGGTACGAATTTCCTGCTCATCGTCATGGTCGTGTCGATTTTCGTATTCGCCTTTTTGGGCTGGCCCAGCCTGTTGGAGCGCGTCGCGTCGCGCATCGTCCTCATGCCCGTCGTAGCCGGCATCAGCTACGAAATGATACGGCTGGCCAGCCGGACGGAAAGCCCGCTGCTGCAGACCTTGTTCAAGCCGGGCCTGTGGCTGCAGTATTTGACGACGAGAGAGCCTCACGACGATCAGATCGAAGTAGCCATTCGGGCTCTGGAAGCGGCTAAGCCGGAAGAAAAGCAGGAAGAGCAGGCTGATTCGGATCTTCGCTAAGGGATATACGCATTGGATGGGAGAGAGATACAGGTGTTTATTGATAAAGTGCAGGACGTGGAAAATAAGTTCATGGATTTGGAGCAGCGCATCAGCGACCCGTCGGTCATTGCCCGCCAGGACGAATGGCAGAAGCTGACGAAGGAACACGCGTCGCTCATGCCGCTGGTAGAAACGTTCCGGAAATATAAGGACGTCGCTAAGACTGTTGAAGGCGATAAGGAAATCCTGAACGATCCGGACAGCGACGCCGACCTCATCGCCATGGCGAAGGAAGAGCTTGGCGAAGCGTCGAAGGAATTGGCCGAGCTGGAAGAACAGCTCCATATCCTCATGCTGCCCAAGGACCCGCGGGACGACAAGAACGTCATCATGGAAATCCGCGGCGGCGCCGGCGGCGACGAAGCGGCGCTGTTTGCCGGGGATTTGTTCCGCATGTATATGAAATATATTGAAAAGCAGCCCGGCTGGAAGACGAGCATTATCAGCTCCAACGCTCCGGAGCTGGGCGGCTTTAAGGAAGTCATCTTTTCCGTCGAAGGCTCGGGCGTATTCGGCAAGCTGAAATACGAATCGGGCGTGCATCGCGTACAGCGCGTGCCGGTGACGGAAGCCGGCGGCCGTATCCACACGTCGACGGCGACGGTCGCCGTCCTGCCGGAAGCGGAAGACGTAGAAGTCGATTTGAATATGGACGACGTCCGCGTCGACTATTTCCGCGCCAGCGGCGCCGGCGGCCAGCACGTCAACAAGACGAGTTCGGCCGTGCGCATGACCCATATTCCGACGGGCATGGTCGTAGAATGTCAGGACGAACGGTCGCAGCTGGAAAACCGGGCTAAGGCCATGCGGGTATTAAAGGCCCGGCTGCTCGATCAGGCTCAGCAGGCGGCCGATGCGGAAATTACGGAGGAACGGCGCAGCCAGGTCGGCACAGGCGACCGGAGCGAACGAATCCGTACCTACAACTTCCCCCAGGGCCGCGTGACGGACCATCGCATTAACCTGACGCTGTATAAGCTGGAAAATATTTTGAACGGCGATATCGACGAATTCATTCAGGCCTTGGCTGAAGCCCGCCGGGCTGAGCTCATGAAAGAAGAAAATCATGAATAAGCTGTGGACTATTGGGAGCCTCCTGCAGTGGACGCAGGAGTATTTCGCCCAAAAGGGCGTCGATACGCCTCGCTTGGACGCGGAAATATTGCTGGCCCACGTCCTGCAGAAGGAACGGATTTATTTATACGCCCACTACGACCAGCCTATGAACCCGCCGGAGCTGGCGGCGTACCGGGAAATGGTCAAGAAGCGGGCTGGCCGGTTGTCCGTCGCCCATATTTTAGGCACGAAGGCCTTTATGGGACTCGACTTCCAGGTCACGACGGACGTGCTGGTACCGCGGCCAGAGACGGAAATGCTCGTCGAGACGATGCTGGACGCGGCGAAATCGCAGCCGCCGGCGTCGATATTGGATATCGGCACGGGAAGCGGCGCGATTATCCTGAGCCTCCTTCATTACCTGCCCGAGGCGGCAGGCACGGGCGTCGACATTTCTCCTAAGGCACTGGCCGTCGCTCGTCAAAACGGCGAGGCCCTGGGACTGGCCGACCGCGTGACCTGGGTGGAGAGCGACGTGTGCGCCGCTTTGCCGGAACAGCGATTTGACTGGATCGTATCGAATCCGCCGTATTTGACGCGGGACGACATGGAGCGGCTCCAGCCGGAAGTCCGCTACGATCCGCCGCAGGCGCTGTTCGGCGGCGACGACGGGCTCGACGCTTACCGACGCATTGCAGAGCAATCCCAGGCCTTTCTGCGGCTTGGCGGCTGCTGCGCCGTAGAGATAGGCGCGGGCCAGACGGAAGACGTCGTGCGCATCTTTACGGATACGGGAGCCTATGGTCATGAGAAAACCGTAACCGATTACGGCGGAATAGAACGGGTCATCTTATTTATACGAAAAGAGCAGATGTAGATGAAACAGACAAAACTTGTACATATTACAGACATCGAAAAAGATAAAGCCGTACTGGAAGAAGCGGGACGCATCATCCGCGCCGGCGGGCTGGTCGTGTTTCCGACGGAAACGGTGTACGGTATCGGCGCCAACGGCCTCGATGCCGACGCCTGCCGGAGCATATACGCCGCGAAGGGCCGGCCCAGCGATAATCCGCTGATTTTAACCGTGCCGGATCAGCACGGGGCGGAAAAAGTGGCGGCCTGCATTACGCCGACGGCGAAAAAGCTGATGGACCGCTTTTGGCCGGGGCCGTTGACGATTATCTTTCCCCGGCAGCCCCAGGTTCCCGACGCGGCTACGGGCGGATTAGATACGGTCGCCCTGCGCTGTCCGGATCACGACGTATGCCGGGCCTTCCTGCGCTGCGCCGACGTTCCCGTTGCCGGCCCGAGCGCCAATTTATCGACCCGTCCCAGCCCGACGACGGCGGAAGAAGTCATGCACGACATGGACGGGCGCGTCGACATGGTTATCGACGGAGGACCCTGCTGCATCGGCGTCGAATCGACGATTGTCGAATGCGACGGAGACGATTCCGTTACGATTCTACGGCCGGGCGGCATTACGATGGACCTGCTGAAGGAAGTCGTCACGTACGTGCGTCTGGATACGAACCTAGTGACCGGCCAGGGCGCTCCCAAAGCGCCGGGCATGAAATACCGCCACTACGCTCCGTCGGCTCCGATGACCGTCGTCGTAGGCTCGGAAGAAGCCGTAACGGCTAAGTTGAAAGACTTGTATGAAGACGCATTGGCCGATGGAAAAACAGTTGGCTTTTTAGTCAGCCAGGAAGTGGGCGCTCATTTCCCAAAAGACGATATGTACATATGGGGACGGCGGGGCGATAAGGTAGCCCTGGCCAACCAGCTGTATACGGGGTTGCTGTCCTTCGATACGGACAAGGTAGACCTCATTCTGGCGGAAGGCGTCGACGGCGACGGCTTGGGCATGGCGATTATGAACCGCATGAAGAAAGCCGCCGGCGGCAACGTCATCATCTTATAAATTGTATTTCAATCTGTTCATCTTCTCTATTGCAGAGTATAATGAATATATACTATATATAATATGTCCGGAGACATAAGGAGGAACGATGATGAAATTAGTACTTGGCGCTGATCACGGCGGATTTGATTTGAAAGAAAACATCAAGGAATATTTGAACGAACAGGGAATCGAATTTACCGATTACGGTACTCTTACGGGCGAACGGTGCGATTACCCGGAAGTTGCCAAGAAGGTGGCCGAAGCCGTAGCGGACGGTACCTTTGACCGGGGCATCCTGTTCTGCGGCACGGGCATCGGCATCGGCATTGCGGCGAATAAGGTGCACGGCATCCGCGCCGCCCTGTGCCACGACCTGTTTTCGGCAGAATATTGCCGCCGCCACAACGACGCCAATATCCTGACCATGGGCGGCCGGGTCATCGGGCCGGGCGTTGCCAGAGAAATCGTGCGGGTCTTCTTGACGACGGGCTTCGACGGCGGACGTCATGCTGACCGCGTCGCGATGATTACGGAAATGGACAAATAATTGGGAAAGGAGCCGCAGAGTATGCAGGTACAGGTAATGGATCACCCGCTGATTCAGCATAAGGTGACGCTGATGCGGAAGAAGGAAACCGGTTCTACCGATTTCCGCAATTTGCTGGAAGAAATTACGATGCTCATGGGGTATGAAATTACGCGGGATTTGCCGCTGGAAGATATTGCTATCGAAACTCCGGTCGCACCGACGACGGGAAAACAGATCAGCGGCAAGAAGCTGGGCATTGTGCCCGTTCTCCGCGCCGGCCTGGGCATGGTGCAGGGGTTGCTCAATTTGATGCCCATGGCCAGAGTCGGCCATATTGGGCTGTACCGGGATCCGGAAACGCTGGAGCCCGTTGAATATTACTGCAAGCTGCCCGACGTGCAGGACCGCGATTTCATCATCGTTGACCCCATGTTGGCTACGGGCGGCAGCGCGTCGGCGGCGATTACCCTGCTGAAGGATAAGGGCGTGCAGAATATTAAGCTCATGTGCCTCGTTGCGGCGCCTCAGGGCGTGCAGCGGGTCAATAAGGATCATCCGGACGTGCGCATTTACGTGGCTGCCCTGGACGATACGCTGAATGAACACGGCTATATCGTTCCCGGTCTCGGCGACGCCGGCGACAGGATTTTCGGCACGAAATAACAAGAAAAATCTTATATTAGGTATACAAAAAGAAGGGCTGGATACGGCAGAAGGTATCCAGCCCTTTCTGTATGCAGGAGCCGTGCCGGCTGTCAGCGGACGCAGAATTTTCCGCGGCCGATGTCTTCCAGGCAGTACGGCGTTTCCTGGTATACGATATTGAGCCAGTTGTGGTAGAACAGATGGGCGTAGCTGCACCAGGTGAAGACCGGCTGGTTCTTGTCGTTGTCCTTGGGATAGTAATGCTTGGGAACGCTGATGGGCAAGCCTTTATTTTTGTCGCGCAGGTATTCGGTTTCCAGCGTCCGCCGGTCGTATTCGAAGTGACCTAGGACGAAAAAGCGGCGGTGGTCGGCAGTGCCGATGATGTTGATGCCGTTTTCCGGAGAACGGGATAAGATGTCCAGGGCCGGCGTATTGTATACCTTGATATCGTCGATGGCAGTGTGACGGGATTGAGGAATGAAATACCTGTCGTCAAAGCCGCGCAGGAGGGGATGGCCTTTCTGCGTGAGCTGGTATTCGAAGATGCCGAATAATTTTTCCGGCAGCAGGCGCTTTTCGATGCCGTAATAATGATAGAGAGCCGCCTGGGCGCCCCAGCAGAAATACAGGGTGGAAAAGGCGTGCGCTGCGGACCAGTCCAGATACGTCGTCAGCTCGGGCCAGTAATCGACGTCCTCGAAGGGAATCTGCTCGACAGGCGCGCCGGTGATGATCAGGCCGTCGTAATAGTTGTCCTTGATATCGTCGAAGGTATAGTAATTTTGCTCTAAATACGACGGGTCTGTATGAACGCTTTCATGGCTCGTCGTGCGGCAGAAATCTACTTCGACCTGGAGGGGCGAATCGCCGAGCAGGCGGAGGAGCTGCAGCTCCGTCGGTTTTTTCAGGGGCATGAGATTGAGGATGAGGATGCGAAGGGGGCGGATATCCTGACGGAGGGCCGAGCCCTTGTCTATGGTAAAAATTCCTTCTTCATGCAGCAGTTCTTTGGCCGACAGGCCGTCTGTAATTTTAATGGGCATATGGCTATCTTCCTTTGCAAGTAAATTTGTCTTTATTCGGCAGCGGCCAGGGCTTGTTCGACGTCTGCCAGCAGGTCGTTGACGTTTTCCAGACCGACGGAGATGCGTACCGTGCCAGGCGTGATGCCGCAGGCCCGCTGCGCTTCTTCCGACAGCTGCTGATGCGTCGTCGAAGCCGGATGGACCAGCAGGGATTTGGAGTCGCCTACGTTGGCTAAATTGGAAAAAATCTCGGCGTGGTCGATAAAGGACCGGGCTGCCTCATAGCCGCCTGCCAGTTCGAAGGAGAAAATAGAGCCCGTTCCCTTGGGGAAATATTTTTGAGCCAGGGCGCAGTACGGCGAAGAGGGCAGGGACGGATAATTGACCTTGGCGACGCCGGGGTGGCCTGCCAGGTATTCGGCGATTTTTTTGGCGTTGGCGACGTGGCGCTCCATGCGCAGCGACAGCGTTTCCATCCCTTGAAGAAGGAGCCAGGCGTTGAAAGGGCTGATGCAGGCCCCGAGATCGCGGAGGCTTTTGGCCCGGATGCGGGTGACGAAGCCGGCTCCCGGCATGTCGGTCGCAAAGTTGATGCCGTTGTACGACGGATCCGGCGACGCGATGTCGGGAAATCTTCCCGACGTCCAGTCGAAGGCTCCGTTTTCGACGATGAGGCCGCCGAGGGTCGTGCCGTGGCCGCCGATGAATTTTGTCGCCGAATGGACGACGATGTCGGCGCCGTGCTCGAAGGGGCGGAATAGGTACGGCGTGGCAAAGGTGCTGTCGACGACGAGGGGGAGGCCGTTTTTGTGGGCGATATGGGCCAAGGCTTCGAAGTCGGGAATATTAATGGCCGGATTGCCCAGGCTTTCGATGTACAACGCCTTCGTGTTATCCGTAATGAGGGCTTCAAAGGTCGACGGGTCGTCGGCGTCGGCGAAACGGGTCGTAATGCCGAAGCGCTGCAGCGTTTCTGTAAATAATTCAAAGGTGCCGCCGTATAAAGTCGGGGCCGCGATGATTTCATCACCTGCGCCGGCAAGGTTCAGTATGGTGTAAGCGATGGCTGCGGAACCGCTGGCGACGGCTAAGGCGGCTGTTCCGCCTTCCAGCGCGGCGATTCTCTTTTCCAGCACGTCCTGCGTCGGATTGGTCAGGCGGCTGTAAATATAGCCGGGTTTGCGCAGGGCGAAGATATCTTCTCCATCCTGGGCGCTGCCGAAGACGTACGACGTCGTCTGATAAATGGGGACGGCCCGTGCTCCCGTCGTAGGGTCGGGAATTTGTCCGGCGTGCTGCTGCAGTGTTTCAAATGCATACGTGTCGATATGGTTCATGATGTGTTCCTCCCGTTGTGAAAAAATTATGTTACAAGCCGATAGCAGGCAATAAAAAAAGCTCCCGTCCCCAAAGGGACGGAAGCACCGTGATACCACCCAATTTCACCGGACCTTCGCAGGACCGGCCTCTTCAGGTACGCAGGCCGAAGCCCTGAATACCATAGCACTGTAACGGGTGCGCCCGGGCAGTCTAATGATTCGACTAACCTGCTCGGAGTCCATCTTCCATGAAATGCCCCGGATTCCCTTTCACCACAGCGGGAACTCTCTGTGCCGTTCTTTTTCATGTACTCTTCTCTTCATTGCAATACTATCAAGTTGTTGACGCTAAGTTTAGCATTAAATGAGCCGTTTGTCAAATAAATTTTGAAATCATCTCCAGGGCGAACGATAACGAATAAAGGAAAATCGAGACAAATTGCCTATTTTTTCGGCAAATGCGGTTCTTCGGCCGGGCCTGCGGAGAGCCGGTAAATTTACGAAAAAATCACTTGACAAGGGGTGCCGTAATCTGTAAAATAATTAGGTAAGCTTTTCACTTGGACTCCACTTAGCCCCGGAGAAAGAGCCTTAAAGCTTGGTTAGTTAGTCGTATCAGGGAGGAATCACACAGCATGAAAACTACATTTATGGCTAATGCCGGCAACATCGAACGCAAATGGTTTGTTGTTGACGCTGAAGGCCAGACATTAGGACGTCTTGCTGCCGAAGTAGCCAAAGTTCTTCGGGGAAAACATAAACCTACATTTACCCCGCATGTAGATACAGGCGACTATGTTATCGTAGTCAACGCAGCAAAAGTAAAAGTAACTGGTAAAAAATTGGTTCAGAAAACATATTTCCGTCATTCCGGTTATCCCGGCGGAGCTAAATTCACGCAGCTCGGCCACATGCTCGAAAACCGTCCGGAACGGGTCGTAGAAATGGCTATCCGCGGTATGCTGCCGAAAAACAAATTAGGCGAACAGATGTACCGCAAGCTCAATGTGTACGCTGGTGCAGAACATCCGCATCAGGCTCAGAAACCTGAAGTTCTGAATTTAAACATTCGTTAATCATACCGGGAGGAAGATTTCATGGCAGTAGCACAGTACTACGGCACTGGCCGTAGAAAGACCTCCGTTGCCAGAGTTCGTCTGGTTCCGGGTCAAGGCAAAATCACAGTTAATAAAAAAGATTTGAACGAATATTTCGGCCGTAAAACGCTGGAATTGATCATTAGACAGCCCCTCGTACTGACTGGCGTAACGGAACAGTACGACGTCATCGCTGACGTAAAGGGCGGCGGACCGTCCGGCCAGGCCGGCGCAATCCGTCACGGCATCAGCCGCGCGCTGTTGGAAGTCGACCAGGATTTCCGTCAGTCCTTGAAAAAGGCTGGTCTCCTGACTCGCGATCCTCGTGAAAAAGAACGTCGGAAATACGGCTTGAAGAAAGCCCGCAAGGCTTCTCAGTTCTCCAAACGTTAATCATTTTCATAATAACTACTCTAAAACCTATGCAATCAAAAATGGCGTAACCCATGAGGTGTACGCCATTTTTTTTGTAAAAAGCACCTGCTCCGTCGGTTCTGGAGTTTGTCACTTGCTCCAGTGGTCGTACGTCGCTATTTTTCGATTTAAATACGCCAAGGCTTCCTGCATGGCGCTCATCCGCTCTTTGAGGCGGTCCCGTTCGCGGACGAGGATGGCCTTTCTCGCCTCATAAGTCTCGCGGCTGCCCTGGTTGTACAGCTCAATGTACTCCGTCAGGCCTTCGATGGATACGTTGCCCGAACGCATACATTTAATAAAGGCGACGGTATTGCAGTTTTCCTCTGAATAATTGCGGATGCCGTTTTTATCGCGCGGGACGTTGCGGATCAGGCCGATGCGTTCGTAATACCGCAGCGTGTCCGGCGTAATGTCGTATTGCTCGCTTACTTCTTTGATTTTCATGATAGATTCCCTCCTAGTACCCTTACTATACAGTATGGAGTTTACTATAAGTCAAGAGACGGATGGAAATTCGCTGTCCTTGACGGGGTATGATATACTGAAAAAAATACGATAAGGTGATGTCATGAATAAAACACGTGCCGGTATAAAAAATAAAATCATCGCGGCCATCGCTGTCGCTTGTGCGGCGTATTTTGTCTCTTTCTGGATGGGGACGGAGAGAGATGTAGCCTTGAAAGCATATGAAAAAGCAGCGGAAGAAGCCATGATAGCCGATACGGAAATCTTGGCACATAACGGCCATATCTGCCGCATGGACGGACAAGATACAGAAATACGAGATTTATATAACGATAAGCCTGTGCTCATCTATTTCTGGATGCCTTGGAGCGACGACAGCAAGAAGGGAATGGCTGTGTTGGAAAACATATACCGAAGGTACGGCGACGATATCCATGTCGTCGTCCTTTCTTTCGGCAGCACGGCAGAAGAAGCCCGCTCCTTTTATTTGCAGCATGCCTATGCCATGCCCTTTTATACGGGCGCCTTGTCTGTCGCCGACGACTATAACGTATATGAAGTCCCGCAGTGCGTCATGATCCGCAAAGGCGGAGCCATTTCCGACAGAGTCGCAGGGCTGCCCGATGAAAGATCGTTGGCTTATATGGTGGAAAGAGGGATGGAACCGTGACGTATTGGGCGAAAGCCTTGGGTTGCGAGTTGCTGCGCTCAGAAGGCTGGTCCGTATTGATATTCCCGTTTGGATTGGCAGAATAGGCCTCGATGGAAATTCCTTTTTGGTGCCTATTCACCATGGTTCCTGCATCGATGGTAGGAAGGGAAAAAAGTTGATGGCAGCGTGAAAAAGTTATAAAATTACTATTGACAAATTCGCTGATTTTGCCGTATAATAAACAAGTCGCATGGAGCGGCACTGTTGAGGGCGGTTAGCTCAGTTGGTTAGAGTATCTCGTTGACATCGAGGGGGTCGATGGTTCGAATCCATTACCGCCCACCACACACGTAAACCTTACTAGTTCATAGTAAGGTTTATTTTTTTTGCCGCACAGCGGCCGGGATGCGCATGTAGGAGCCCTTCGTTTCGGGTTCATCTTTGAAACGTCTTGACAAATATCATATAAACTATTAAAATACGGCTATATACAAGTTTATGTATATTAAAATGCGATGAACAAGACGGCCTGCGTCGGAGGTCTTTACAGCGAACCGGGAAGAGTGTGAGCCCGGGAAAGACGGTATGCAGGCGGATCACTTGGAAGCTTCGGCTGTGAACCAGCCGACGGGTAGCTCCGTTACGGGCATAGAGTGGCTGCACTGCAGTCAATAGGGTGGTACCACGGTGATTACGTCTTCGTCCCTTAGGGATGGAGGCGTTATTTTTTTTACTGAATGAGGAGGAAACACAATGGACTACGGCAAGACCTTACATCTGCCAAAAACGGATTTCCCCATGCGCGGCAATCTGCCGAAACGGGAACCGGACTTTTTAAAATTCTGGCAAGAACACAAGATTTATGAAAAACGGCTGCAGAAGCGCGACGGCGCGCCGAAATTTATTCTGCACGACGGCCCTCCGTATGCAAACGGCAAGCTCCATATCGGCCATGCTTTAAATAAAGTATTAAAGGATATTATTTTAAAATATAAGACGCAGCAGGGCTATTATACGAAGTATATTCCCGGCTGGGATACGCACGGCCTGCCGATTGAACACGCCGTCATTAAGGATACGGGCCTGAACCGCCATGAAATGTCTGCCCTCGATTTGCGGGCGAAATGCCGCGATTATGCCTTGGAACGCGTAGAAGAACAGAAGCAGGACTTCATCCGCTTCGGCGTTCTCGGCGATTGGGATCATCCCTACCTGACGCTTCATAAGCAGGTCGAAGTGGCTCAGATCGGCGTATTCGGCAAAATGGCCAAGAAGGGCTATATTTACAAAGGCCTCAAAACCGTTTACTGGTGCCCGCACTGCGAAACGGCCCTGGCTGAAGCTGAAATCGAATACAAGGACGACAAATCCTTCTCCATCTATGTAAAATTCCAGGCTGTTGACTTGAATTGCCACATGCCGAAGGGTGCCGATCCGGATAAGGTATTCGCCTTGATTTGGACGACGACACCTTGGACGATTCCGGCCAACATGGCCATTTGCGCCAATGAAAACTTTGAATACGTATGGGTCAAAATCGGCGAAGAATACCTGCTCATGGCTAAGGAACTCGTCGAAGCGACGATGAAGGCCGGCAAGGCAGAAGACTACGAAGTATTGCCTGAGGTCATGACGGGCAAGCAGATCGAAGGCCTCGTCTTCCAGCATCCCTTCTACGCAGACCGCAAGGTTCCCGTCCTTCTCGGCGACCACGTTACGCTCGACGCCGGCACAGGCCTCGTTCATACGGCTCCGGACCACGGCCAGGACGACTTCGATGTCTGCATGAAATACGCGTCGTGGGGCGTCAAGCCGATCGGCACTGTCGGATCCAACGGCTGCTATACCGACAAGGTTCCCGATTACGAAGGCAAGTTCGTCTTCGATATGAACGTTCCTATCATCAAACGGTTGGCTGAAATGGGCGCGCTCTTCGCCAAGAGCACCTTCCGCCATCAGTATCCTCATTGCTGGCGCTGCAAGAACCCGATTATCTACCGCGCGACGGAACAGTGGTTCTCCTCGGTTGACGGCTATCGTCAGAAAGCGCTGGAAGCGATTGACCAGGTACAGTGGATTCCCGGCTGGGGCCACGACCGCATTTACAATATGATTCACGACCGCGGCGACTGGTGCATTTCCCGTCAGCGCGTATGGGGCGTCCCGATTCCTATTTTCTACTGCAAGGACTGCGGCGAACACATCATCAACGACGAAACGATCGCCCATTTGCAGACGATGTTTGCCGAAGAAGGCTCCGATACGTGGTGGATGCACGATGAAAAGGAACTGCTGCCCGAAGGCTTTACGTGCCCCCACTGCGGCGGCACCCATTTCCAGAAGGAAAGCGACATCATGGACGTATGGTTCGACAGCGGCTGCACCCATCAGGGCGTTCTCTGCAACGATCCGGAATTGGATTATCCCTGCGAAATGTACCTGGAAGGCTCGGACCAGCACCGCGGCTGGTTTAACTCGTCCCTGCTGACGTCCGTGGCCGTCAATGGCTGCGCTCCGTATAAATCCGTACTGACTCACGGCTTTACCGTCGACGGCGAAGGCCGCAAGATGAGTAAATCCGTCGGCAATACGGTAGCTCCGCAGGAAGTCATCGAACAGTACGGCGCCGACGTCATGCGCCTGTGGGTATCCTCGGCCGACTACCAGGGCGATATCCGCCTGTCCCCGAAGATTTTGAAGCAGCTGTCTGACGTATACCGCAAGATCCGCAACACCTTCCGCTATCTTTTGGGCAACCTCAGCGACTTCAATCCGGAAACGGACGCCGTCGCTTATGCCGATATGACCGAACTCGATAAATGGGCTCTTATGCGTCTGGAACAAGTATATGAAACGGTTACGGAAGCCTATGAAAACTACCAGTTCCACGTCATGTACCATGCGATTCACAACTTCTGCACCGTCGACTTGAGCGCTATGTACCTCGACGTCATCAAAGATCGCCTGTACACGGAAAAGGCCGACTCGCAGGTCCGCCGCAGCGCCCAGACGGCAATGTACCAGATTCTCGATACGCTGGTCAAGATCATTTCGCCCGTATTGTCCTTCACGGCAGAAGAAGTTTGGCAGAACATGCCGCAGATTCCCGGCAAGGAAGAAAGCGTTCTTCTGACGGATTGGCCGAAAGCTCATCCGGAATATTTGAACGCCGATTTGGAAGCTCGCTGGAATACGCTGCTGTCGTACCGCCGCGATTTGACGCGTATCCTTGAAGGCGCTCGTCAGGATAAGAAGATCGGCCATGCCCTGGACGCTGCCGTTGCGATTTACGCTTCCGGCGAAGACTACGACTTCCTCAGCCAGTGGAAAGACCAGCTGGCGACGCTGCTCATCGTCAGCGAAGTTTCCTTGCTGAACGAAGCGGCCCCGGCTGAAGCCGTTTCCGGCGAAGACCATGGCGATATGAAGGTCGTCGTCGCTCCGTCGACTCATGAAAAATGCGAACGCTGCTGGATTCACAGTGAAACCGTCGGCGCTGATGCCGAACATCCGACGCTGTGCGCACGCTGCGTTTCCGTCTTGAAATAAGTAAATATTCTATTCGTATGCATCCCGTCTGTTCTTTCGTCAGGCGGGATGTTTTTTGTTATTGAAGGGAAGGCCGCAGGCTATCGGCGTTGCGAGTATGCTGCGATGTACCGCAAAAAAGCCCTCCCCCGGGCGTACCGTTGGGGGAAGGGCCGTGCAGACTGATACGATTATTTTTGGATGGAGACGGTATGGAGTTCCTCTCCGGAAGGCAGGTACCCCGTAAAGGTAAGGGCAGCGTCGGAGGCTTCCATGACCAGGTAGTTTTCCGTTTCCGGCTGAGGCGCTGCGTATTCGTCCAGGGAATGGTTTTTCCATAGGCCGGGATATTGGACACTGCCGGCTACGCCCGTCAGGATGTACAGCGGACCTGAAGCATCGCGCTGGAAGTTGCGGATATGGCCGCGGTCGCGATAGCTGTGGAGATGGGCTGATAATACGACGTCGACGCCGTATTCGTCAAAGAGGGGCATCCATTGGCGGCCTTCTTCGGAAAAGCCTTCTTCGCGGGGCTGCGGGCGGTTTTGGAACCCGTACTGCAGGACATCCTTGTGCATGACGACGACTTTCCATTTCTTTGTCGTGCGGGCCATGTCCTGGCGGAACCAGGCCATTTCATCTTCCAGCAGCTTGGGCTGGAACTGAGCCATTTCAGAAATCTGCGTGTTGAGGACGACGAAGTGGACGTCGCCGTAATCAAAGGAATAAAATTGGTTCCGATACGGCTCAGGCGCGTTGGCCGGCAGGGCGAACAGGCGGAGATAGGCTTCGGGCATGCGGATCTTCCAGTCGCGGTTGTACGTTTCGTGATTTCCCATGGCGGGCGCGATGGGGATCTTGCTGATCATATCCTCCGCAGCGTCGAACCAGGCATTCCACTGGTAATGATCCTGGCCGTTGTCGACGAGGTCGCCCATAGAGATGGCGAATTGGGCGTCGGGATGAGCCTGCCAGGCCGGGTCCAGCGTGGCGGCCCATACGCTGTAATCGCTGGATTGCGAGTCGGGAAATATCAGGGCTTTAAATTCGTTTCCTTCTGCCGTGTGCAGGCGAATCCAGGCGCTTCGCTTTTGGCCGTAGCCGACGCGGTATTCGTAGGCTGTGCCGGGCGACAGCTCCGTCAGCGTTGCTTTATGGATATACGTCGTTACGCCGTCGTCCGTAAAGGCTTCGCTCGTCGCCGCGACAGCGTAGACCTCGTCCTGTCCCTGCTCATGATATTCTACGACAGCATCGTCTTCGGCCATTGCCGACTGCCACATGATGGTCCGCGACGTCTCGCTGTTTTTCGTAATGACCTGGCGTATGTTCATGGCGTCTACATTGCTGGTGAGCTCGTAATGAGCGGCCAGGGACTTCGTTGTCCGAAGGCTCTGCTGGGCTGCCGTCTTGACGCCGGGAATGAAGGCGTACGCGGCGGCGCAGGCGATGAGCAATACGGGAACAATTCGTTTCAACAGTTTCTTTTTATTCATTTGCAGCCCTCCTTGCGGTGTATATCCTGAGATGAAGTTTATCATATCACATGGAGTTTGCTTTAAGTCAAGACCTTTAACATAAGGTATTCTTACTAATTACATTATAGGTTTTAAATCTGATCATGTCTAATGCTTGCCTTTTATGGCAAGAAATACGATGGAGGCATGGCATGCCCTTAAATCGGTGCTGCTGCGGCGCTTGACAAGGGGATGTGCAGGATATACAATATTGAACGTAATAGAGAATGTCGATGAACGGGAGTAAGTACCCTTGCGGCACCCTTTGCAGCGAGCCGGCGGCAGTGGAAGGCCGGCATGAGGACGCAGGCGGGAATGGGCCCGGGAGATGCGGTCTGAACGACGAGTAGGCGCCGCCGGGACTTCCGCCGTTATGAGGAAGAGCGCATGAAACGTGCGCGTATGAGCCGGGCAGCTTGCCAACCAGGGTGGTACCGCGGAAATGTCTTTCCTTTCGTCCCTATCATAGAGGGATGGAAGGATTTTTTTTATAGCATAGCAATGTGTTGAATTTGAGGAGGATGATACTATGTCGATTATTTTTTCCGGCATTCAGCCGAGCGGCAATCTTACATTGGGAAATTATTTAGGCGCCCTGCGCAATTTTTCGAAGATGCAGGACGGCAACGAATGCTATTACTGCGTCGTCAACCAGCACGCCATTACGGTGCCCCAGGACCCGAAGCTTCTCCATGAACGGACGCGGGCTCTGGCGGCTATTTACATCGCATCGGGCCTCGACCCGGAAAAATCTACGCTGTTCGTACAGTCCGAAGTGCCGGAACACGCCCTGCTGGGCTGGATTATGATGACCCAGTCTTACGTAGGCGAGCTGGAACGCATGACCCAGTACAAGGATAAGGCGGCGAAGCGGGGCGATTCGATTCCTGCCGGCCTGCTCGTCTACCCGCCTCTCATGGCTGCGGATATTCTCTTGTATCAGACCAATTACGTACCCGTCGGCGATGACCAGAAGCAGCATATGGAAATTACCCGCGACCTGGCGCAGCGTTTCAATCGCCTGTACGGCGAAGTATTTACGATTCCCGATATTTACCTGGGACACGACGGCACGCGCGTCATGAGCCTCCAGGAACCGACGAAGAAGATGAGCAAGTCCGACGACAATACGACGGCGACGATTTATCTGCTCGATGAACCGAAGGCCATTGAAAAGAAAATCAAGCGGGCCCAGACGGACAGCGAAAACTCCGTCCACTACGACAGGGAAAACAAGCCGGGCATTTCCAACCTGATTGAAATTTTCTCGGCCGTGACGGATCATACTCATGAAGAAGTCGAAGCAGCGTATGCCGGCAAGGGCTACGGCGCGTTCAAGAAAGACGTGGCCGAAGCCGTAATCGCCGCCCTCGAGCCGATTCAGGCCCGCTACGCCCAGCTGGTCAACGACCCGGAACTGGACGAAATTCTCGACAAAGGCGCGGCGAAAGCCCATGCCAAGGCCAGCGAAACGTACGAAAAAGTCGTCCGCGCTATGGGCCTGAACCGGAAATAAGAGGCCGTCATGAGCCATTTCTTTGCGCTCCTGGCGCGGATGAAATTCATTCGCCGCTGGAGCCTGATGCACAACACGCAGGAAGAAAACATCCAGGAGCATACGCTGCAGACGGCTATGATCGCCTATCATCTCTGCCTTCTCAGCAACCTGCATTTCGGCGGCCGGACGGACCCGAAGCAGGCGGCCGTGTTGGCTCTGTATCATGACGCAGCGGAAATCTTTACGGGAGATATGCCGACGCCGGTGAAATATTTCAACGAAAAGATGCGCCGTACCTACGGCGACGTAGAGGCCATGGCCCAGGAAAAGCTGGTTCAGACGCTGCCGGAGGAACTGCAGGCCCATTACAAGCCGCTCATCTGCAGCGCCGAGGAGGATCCGGCGTGGCCCTTCGTCAAGGCGGCCGATACGCTGAGCGCGTATTTGAAATGCCGGCAGGAACTGGCGGCGGGCAACCGCGAGTTTGCCGAGGCCTTCTCGTCGCTGAAAGCGCGGCTGGAGCAGCTGGGCATGCCGGAGGTTGATATGTTTTTGGCTGACTATGCGCCGAGCTTCTCCTTATCTCTGGATGAAATGAATCATTCAGGCTGACAGGACTTTTAAAGAGATAGAAAATAAGGTTTACCGGTTTTCGATCGGCAAGCCTTATTTTTTTATAAAAATATTTTGCGATACAAGTTGTAGATTTAGTATAATAAGGATAATACGCCGATACATATGGTATATGCGTTTCGGCGGGAATTTTTTTTGAAAAAGAAGGTATTTACCTGCCGGGTGTGGAAACGTATAATAAATAAGGCAAATATACTTTAGTAAGTGGAGGTAGTCCTTATGACGCTCAGTTTATTTTGGTCGAGATATACATTAGAGCTGCATGAACGGCATCTGCGCGATGTGGACGCCATGTACCGCTATGTGATTGCTCGGGAAAAATGGAACTGGTTTTTATCTCAAATTCCGGAAAAGGAACAGGTGCAGATCCTGCGCGGCCATAATCACGGCGACGAATCGTGGTCGTGCCGGAAGTGGCTGGATCATATGCTGGAATGGATGAAAGAAAATAAGCCGGCCGCCGTATACGAGGCCGTGGCGGAGCGTGTCCGCGCGATGGAAGCCAAGCCGATAGAGGAATTGGAAAAGCAGGCGGCTCATTCATTGTCGCAGGAAGAGCTGCATACGCTGCGGCAGGCCGGATATTTCCGGTGCGTCGACGTGCCGGAAGGTGAGGAGTGATACAAGGAGGTGCCTATGAGTGCAGTGCGGCGCATTTGGTTAGTTGTACTTGGATGGTTCATTATATTATGTTCGGCGGCTGCGCTGCCATCTGTTCAGGCGGCCGATTCGGTGCGGGCTATCGTCATTTCCGGTGAAATTGACGGGAGCCAGGCCGCTCTCGTGCGGCGGGGTCTGGAGCTGGCGGAAGAAACGGGCGATACAGCCGTTGTCGTGTCTATTGACACCATGGGCGGCAGGGCGGACAGCGCCCTGAAAATACGGGATATGCTGCGGAGCACATCTTTGCCGACGATCGCTTTCGTCAAGTCGCGGGCCTGGTCGGCAGGCGCCCTCATCGCCTTATCGTGCCGCCACATCGTCATGGCTCCGGGAAGCAGCATCGGTGCAGCCGAGCCGATTCCCAATACGGAGAAAAATATCGCCGCTATGAAATCGGAATTCAGCGCGACAGCTTCCCACATGGGCCACAATCCCCGCGTAGCTGAAGCCATGGTTGACAAGACCCACGGCTATCCCGACTACGCCGAGCCCGGCGAGATATTGTCCTTGTCGGATATGCAGGCCAAGGAGCTCGGCATTTCTGAAGGGACGGCCAATTCGCCGGAAGAAGCGCTGAAGCTGTTCAGCTTGGGCGACGCATCGGTGCAGTATGAAGAAAAGAGCTGGAAGGACAGCATCATCGGCATCCTGCAGAACGAGTACGTCCGCATGGTCGTCATCGCCCTCATCCTGATGGCGATTTTCGTAGAAATCAAGACGGCCGGCATCGGCGTAGGCATCATCACGGCCATCGTCTTAGGCGGCCTGCTGTTCTTATCCGGCGAGGATTCCCTGGGCGACAGCCTGATCGTCTTAGGCGCGTTTATCGGCAGCCTGTTCTTCGTCGGGATGGAAATCCTGTCTCCCGGCATGGGGATTTTCGGCGTCCTGGGCGTGCTGCTGCTCTTCGGCAGCTTATTTTATACGCTGGGGGCGACTATAGATTCTGTCTACATTTTAGCCGGCGGAACCGTCTTGTCTTTAGTTTTGTTTTATTTTGTCGGCAAGCGTCTGCCGAAGAGCCGGCTGGCGGCGAAGTTCATGCTGACGACGCAGTCGACGAAGGAGAAAGGCTATTCGTCCCAGTCTGATAAGAGCAAGTACCTGTATCAGCGGGGAAAAACCATTACTATTTTACGGCCGGCCGGCACCATCCGCATCGGCAAGGAGCGAGTCGACGCCGTATCGGCAGGCTCGTTCATCGAGAGGGACGTAGAAGTGCGCGTCGTAGAAGTAGAAGGAACGCGCGTCGTCGTCGAGCCGGTTCCCAAACGCAGCGAGTAAAGGAGGTACCTTATGTCCATATTATCAGTTCTTGCCGTACCGATTATCGTCATCGTCATAGCCATTGTGGCCATATCCCTGTTTCTGCACTTCGTGCCCATCGGCTTGTGGATTTCGGCCATGGCTGCCGGCGTGTCCGTCGGCATCGTCAATCTCATCGGCATGCGCCTGCGCCGCGTCGTGCCGTCGAAGATTATCCTGCCGCTGGTCAAGGCGAATAAAGCGGGCCTCAACATCAATGCCAACCAGCTGGAAGCCCATTATCTGGCCGGCGGCGACGTAGACCGCGTCGTCGACGCCCTCATTGCGGCGCACCGGGCTACGATGGCCCTGACCTTTGAACGGGCCTGCGCCATCGATTTGGCCGGCCGCGACGTACTGGAAGCCGTGCAGATGAGCGTCAACCCCAAGGTCATTGAAACGCCCTTTATTTCGGCTGTCGCCCAAAACGGCATCGAGCTGAAAGTACGGGCCCGCGTGACGGTCCGGGCCAATATCGACCGCCTCGTTGGCGGCGCCGGCGAAGCGACGGTCATCGCCCGCGTCGGCGAAGGCATCGTTACCAGCGTCGGCTCGGCCAGCGACCATTCACAGGTGCTGGAAAATCCCGATGAAATTTCCAAGACCGTGCTGAACAAAGGCCTCGACGCCGGTACGGCCTTTGAAATCCTGTCTATCGATATTGCCGATGTCGACGTAGGCCGCAACATCGGCGCGCGCCTCCAGACGGACCAGGCGGAAGCGGATAAGCAGATCGCCCAGGCCAAAGCGGAAGAACGGCGGGCCATGGCTGTAGCGAAGGAACAGGAAATGCAGGCTTATACTCAGGAAATGCAGGCCAAAGTTGTCGAAGCACAGGCGGAAGTTCCCTTGGCCTTGGCTCAGGCCCTGCGGGACGGAACGCTTGGCGTGATGGACTACTATAATATGAAAAATATCATGGCTGATACGGAAATGCGCTCGGCTGTGGCCCAGGCCGGCATCCCCAAGGCGAAGCCGGCGCCGGCGAAGGACGAAGGCCATAAAGGCGGATTTACGTCTGAGGCGGAAGAATAAGCAGGTGATACCATGGATATATTCGACGGCAGCCTCTTAAATTACGTCATACCCATTATTATGATTATCCTGTTTTCTCTGCCCGACGCCATGCGTAAAAAGCGGCGTTATCCGAAGCGTCAGACCCCGCCGGCAGAGAAACCGCAGCCGCCTGCGCCGGCTAAGAAAGAACCGGAACCGGTCCGAACGGCGCCGCGCCGCGTACCTATACGGTCGCGAAAGGTCAAGGCGCCGGCAGAAGAACCAGCCGCTGCCATTCCTGCCGCTGCGGCGCAGCTGGCGGCATACGCCGCGTCGCTGCCGCCTCAGCCCAAATCGGCCGCGCCGGTCCGGCTGGCCAAGACAAAAACAGAACCGTGGAGCGGCTTGACGCCCGAAGCACGGGATCTTTACGCCGGCCTAGTATGGGAAGAGCTGCTGCAGCCGCCATTGGCTCCCCCCCGCAACCGGCGCTAAGGCCCTCCATCGGACATAATGAGACAAAGTGAGGATAGGATATGATACGAGAAACTCGAATTAATATAGACGGCATTCCGGCCCTGCAGATCACCTGCGGCGATATGCCGAAAGGCGTCGTGCTGTTTTATCACGGCTGGACGTCGCAGAAGGAATATCAGTCCGTCCGCGGCCATCTACTGGCAGCTTACGGATACGACGTGCTCATTCCCGAAGCCGTAAACCACGGCGAGCGCGGCCCCATCGACTACAACAGCCCTGCGTCGTACGGTGAATTTTGGCAGACGATTTTTCAAAACATCCGCGAAGCGCCGTCGATCATCAAGTACATACGCAAGTGGCGGCGGCATGTGCCGTGCGCCGTCATGGGCCATTCTATGGGGGCCTTTACGGCCTTGGGCGTCATGACCCACTATACCGAATTCCGTACGGCTGTAGCCCTGAACGGTTCCGGCTGGTGGGATGAATCGGACCGCCGGTTCCGGGCGGCGCTCCACATTGAAAAGCCGAGAAGCTACCGCGTGCTGGCGATGCAGATTCAGGCCATGGACCCCTACGCCTATACGCATAAGCTGGCCGGCCGCTCCGTCCTGGCTCTCAACGGCGGCGCCGACGACGTCGTCGACAATAAGGCTCAGGAGCTGTATGTGGAGAAGCTGGAGAAAGACAACCGGATTATCAGCCGTTACGGGACGTACGACGGCCTGGGCCATTTCGTGACGACGAATATGATGGGCGACGCCGTACAATGGCTGGATGAAGCGCTGGCTGTTCCCGTGAAGTAGCCGGCTTGAGGAAATACACTGAATCATGGAAATAGACTGGGCGTCTGTACGATGCCGGTCTTTTTTCATATAAAGACGATTGGAGGAAATTATGTATGGCATTGCCTAATATATACATCGTAGCCTGCGGCGGGACGATTGCCGGAAAGGCGGCGACAGAAGAAGATTTGACAGGATACACTGCCGGAGCGGCGACGATAGACGAGGTGCTGCAGGCCGTGCCTGCCGTTCATCAGTATGCCCGGATTCGGGGCGAGCAATTCTGCAGCATAGACAGCTCTGATATGAGCGAAGGGCTGTGGCCGGCCTTGGCCGCCCGGGTGCAGGAGCTGGCCGGCAGGGACGACGTAGACGGCATCGTCGTTACCCACGGCACTGATACGATGGAAGAAACGGCGTATTTTCTGAATCTGACCGTCCATACGGAAAAGCCTGTCGTCTTCGTCGGCTCCATGCGTCCGGCGACGGCTATCAGCGCCGACGGCCCCTTAAATCTGCTGGAAGCCGTGCAGGCGGCAGCGCAAGCCGAAACGGGCCGTTACGGCGTCGTCATCGTCATGAACGGGACGATTTGCGGCGCCCGCTTTGTAGAAAAGACCGATACGACTCACGTCGATACCTTTAAAAGCCGTCAGCTCGGCTATATAGGACTGATGCAGGACGGACATCCCGCGTTTTATCAGGCCCCGCTGCGCCGCCATACCTATGAGTCCGACTTGTCCTGCCGCGGCTGCGCAGCCCTGCCGCCCGTCGCCGTCGCCTATGCCTATGTCGGTATGGAACGCTGGATAGACTCCCTCGTCCCGCAGGGTGTCTGCGGCCTCGTGCTGGCCGGCTTTGGCCACGGCCGCATGCCCGGAGCCGTCTGGCAGTCCCTGCAAAAGGCCATGAAAGAGGGCCTTGTCGTCGTGCGGGCCAGCCGGACCTTGGGCGGAGCCGTTACGCCCGTCGCCGAATACGAGGGCACGATCTGCGCCGATACGCTGACGCCGCAGAAGGCGAAGATCCTGCTGCAGCTGGCCCTGCTCAAAACGAGGAATATCCCGGAGATCGAAGAGGCCTTCCGGGAATACTGATTGGCCAAGGACGGCCTATTCCCTATTCGTTTTGAGTGTGATAAAATAAAAAAGATATGAGAATAACGTATACAGCGATGCTGTGAATTATATAGTATGGACAGGAGAGATGCACGATGAAAAAATATGCGAAAGTCTTCATAACCGCCGCACTGGCCGCCGGCCTCAGCACGGCTGCCTTTGCGGCGAATAATGCGTCGCAGCTGACGGATATCGACAATTACTGGGGAAAAGCGGCAGTACAGTATTTCTATGACCGCCATTATGTCAGCGGCACAGACGGAAAATTCCGCCCCAATGAGGATATTACCCGCGAAGGCATCGCGGCGATTATCAACAACATGATTGGCGAAGATTCGGCGGCGGTGACGACGGACTTTAAGGACGTCAAGGGCCGCTGGTCTGAACGGGCCATTTCCTCTCTTGTCGATAAGCAGATCATGAGCGGCTACAGCAACGGCACCTTCCGGCCGACGCAGAACATTACGCGGGAAGAATTCGCCGTCATCGCTTATAATTACATGAGCTACAAGGGCATGGCGACGACGGGCGAGCAGACCGTCCCCTTCGCCGACGAAGCCAAGATTTCTCCGTGGGCTAAGGAAGCCGTCAACGCGATGGGCGCGGCAGGCTACATGACGGGCTCCAACAACGTCTTCAATCCGAGGGAATACGTTACCCGCGGCGAAGCGGTCAACGTATTGTACCGCATCGTCATGACTGCCGATTCGGCTCAGGCGGCGGCGCCGGAAGCAACGCCGGAGGAAGCGTCCCTGGAAACGAAAGTATTTAAGGATATTACAGAGGCCTACGGTTCGATTAAGAAATTTGCCGGCGACGGTATTATGTACTGGCAGGGCGATACGCTCCACATCGGCGTGAAGACGCAGAAGAATAAAGACGAACTGGAAAGCGTCCTGGCGGCGGATAAGACCATACCGAAAAACGTCGTATACGTACAGACGGCTAAATACAGCTATGACGACTATAAGAAGATGATGTCAAAAGCCGAAGAAGTATACAGAGCTACGGAAGCTACGGATGCCGTCGTCAAGACCGACGTCGATTATCTCAATGAAAAAGTCGTCCTCACCGTACAGACCATTTCGGAAGAAACGCGGGCTAACCTGGACGACGCCCTCGGCGGCGCGCTGCGCATCGTAGTTCAGTAAATATTGTCGCAAAAGGAGACGTTTGCATGAAATATAGAGCCTTGGCGGCGGTTTTAGGCGCCGCCGCTATACTATCCGCAGGCGCTGCTTCGGCAGAAGCGCCGTATACGGACTTGAACACATTGCCCCAGCGGGCTGCCGTCGACTACTTGTACGATACGCAGTGCCTGACCTTCGTTACGGGCGATCAGTTTCATCCGAATACCGTGTTGACTCGCGGCGATTTGGCCCAGCTCATTTACAACGCTGCTGCCAATATGCCGTTAGCGAATCCGGAGTTTAAGGACGTCCAGCCAGGACGGGCTGCCGACGCCATGGCGGCCGTAGCGGCCCAGGGCATTTTGACAGGCTATGAAGACGGCTCGTTCCAGCCGGATAAAGAAGTGACGCGGGAAGAATTTGCCGGCGTCCTGTATCGGTATCTGCAGTACTGCCGCCTGGCGGACGCCGACGGTGAGGTGGAAGCATACGCCGATGAAAGCGACGTATCGCCGGCTGAGCTGACGGCCGTTCAGGTGCTGCACAGCAAGAATATCATGGTGCCTGACGATAACTATTTCCGTCCGAAAGACGGCATTACCCGCATGGAAGCGGCCGAGGTCATATACCGCCTGCTCCATTCGGACGAAGACTACGTATCCCACGTGCAGGTGGAAATGCAGGTCATGAAATGCCTCAACGCCGAATACGGCTCGGCCGTGGCCTATTTCCGGTATGGGACGATGTACTGGGAAGGCAACACCCTCGTATTAGGTATAAAAGGCAGCCCAGGCCGGTATTTGGAAGACCGCATTGAGCATGAAGTGACTCGCGCCGACGCCGTGTCTATTCGCCGCGTCCGCTTGAGCCGGAGCGACTACGACCGCATTCTGAACAGCGCCGTTAATACGATCGTGCGGACGGAAGGAGTACAGATCTACGTCGGCTCCATTCCTGATTACGTCAACGAGCAGGTCGTCATCACGGTCCGCCGCCCGGTGAGCGAGCAGACCCTCAAGGCATTGACCGAGCGGGTGGGAGCAGGCGTTATCCGCATTGAAACCCTGGCCGCTCCGGGAAAGGCCGTCCATGTGCAGGAAAATCGCAGCGGTGACGGCGAAGGCTACGACGTGGACCGCCGCGGCCGCCGTCACGACAATATCAGCTATTCGCCCCTCGTAGACCAGGCGACGTCCAACGCCATCGCTTACGTGGAAAACGACGTGATGAATTAAAAAAAAGGAAACTAAAATAAACCGACCCTTCCAAGTCAGCGTTTCAGGCTTCACTTTGAAGGGTCGGTTTTTAGTCGTTGGGGAGAAATAGGTGGGTCAGTTCTTGACAGGAATGGACGAGGTAGTCAGGATGAAGGCTTTCTAAAAAGGACGAATCCCGAAAGCCCCAGGTGACGAGGACCGACGTCAGGCCGGCGTTGTCCGCCGTTTCCTTATCTACTTCCGAATCGCCGACGTAGACGGCCTGCTCGGGCCGGCAGTTCAAGAGGTGCAGGGCTTTTTCTATCATGTCCGGCGCAGGTTTTTTGCGGTACTGCGGCGATTCGCCTATGGAGAAATCGACGAGCTGGCGGAAGAACTCGTCGTGGAGGAGCGATACGGCGCCTTGTCCTTTGTTGGAAACGATGGCCGTCTTGTATCCGCCGTTCCGCAGCGCTGCCAGCATGTCTGCGACGCCGTCGTAGGGACGGGTATTGCCTTGGCAGTGGGCGCTGTAATATTGCTTGAACTCTTCCGCTAACAGGGCCTGCTCGTCGGCCGGCACGGACGGAGCGGCCCGCTCGATCAATCCCGTATAGCCGTAGCCCAGGCAGAGGCGCACCTCCTGCGGAGGGAGCTCCGGCATCTGGTGGAGCCTGAATATATGATTTAGACTATGAGTCAGTTCGGACAACGTATCGAGAACCGTGCCGTCCATATCGAAGATGACGGCTTTGTACGAATGGTTTATTTCATGGGGCATGACGGCCCGCCTCCTTTGCGCAGTATACCCATAGTATACCGTTCCCGGCGGTCTTTGTCCAACGGCGATAGCTTCCTAAATTCATGGGGCTTCAACCTAAATAGGCTAGTGCTAAAATAGATGCAGTATGATACAATAGGGAAAGATATTTGATAGAGCAAGATAGAGGAGAGGTTGATATGGCAAATTTGTTACCATATGCTATTGTAGCTGGCATTGCAGTTGTCTTTTTTGTAGTATGCTATATTTTATTTTCCGGCGGCAGCTCGGAAAAGGAAGAGAAAAAAGGAAAGAACCGCCACAGCCGCGCCGTGTCCGAACGGCCAGGCCAGGGCAAGTCGTCCCTTGGGTATGACGAGGCGGAAAAAAGACGCTCGGCGCAGCCGCAGCAGCCCGTCAGGGAAGATACGGCGCCCATTCCTCGCATTTCTAACGTAACCGTGCGGGAGCGTCAGGAAAATCCCGACGAAACGGCCTTCGTGACGACGAAGGGAGAAGCCGTACGCCGCGACGGAAAAATCGTATACGAAGAACCGCATCGTCCGGCTAAGAAGCAGGAACATCTCGACGCGACACAGGTATTGTCGCGCGAAGAAATATTAGAAGCCATGGATAAAATCGATAAAGAAGAAGCTGCGGCTCACAAGGCGAAGGAAGAAGAAGCCAAGAAGAAAGACATGGCTGAAACATTGCGGAGCGCCAAAGCCGCTGAACGGTCTGAGGGAGAACGGGAAGACGAAGAGGCTCCCCGCGCCGCCTTGGCCGATATGGCCGCCGTCGTAGCCGCCGATTTAGAGGCGAAATCGCAGGGCGAAGCCGCGGCGCGGCCGGGACGCCGCATCGTGCAGGAAGTCATGGCTGAAACGGCCAAGGCTGCCGCCAAAAGCGTCTCCGACGAAACGCAGGTCATCAGTCCGGCCGAGCTGCGCAGAAAGCAGGAAGAAACGGCTGCTGCGGCAGACGAAACAGTTATGTTCGACGCAGGCCGCTTGTCTGATGCCGTGCGTCAGACCGGCGCGGCCCCGGCAAGCGACGAAACGGCCGTCATGCCGCCGGTACGGCAGCATACGCATACTGACGCCGGCAACGAGACGAAGCAGCAGAAGAGCCCCTGGGGCAACGACCTGTCCCGCTCGGCGGCGAAAGCTGCGCCAATGGCCGGCCGGCCGTCTATTTGGGAAGCGGCTCCCGAAGCCGATTCGCCCTTTATGTCCCAATGCACGGCTCATTTCCTGCGTCAATTCGGCATGGTGACCGAGGATATGAAAGCGCAGGCTGCTTCGATTACGGCGGCGGCCTTCCGCCGCATCGGCTGCCACTCCGACGGCGAACGAAAGAAAGCCCTGTCGTCGCTGCTGGCCCAGGAAGCGCTGCAGAACGTGCAAAAGGCCTACGTGGCCCATCCGAAGGATTACGTCGCGGCGATGGCATTGCAGGCCTTTGCCGATATCGTGCAGGGCTCGCCTGTTTCGACGCGCCATCTCGTCGCCGTCGACGCCTTGAAAATCATGCCTTATCTGTCGGACAACCACTATAAGATACTGTCTGTCCTGCTGCTGTTCCTGTATTCGCGCAATTCCCACAACGTCGACGCCGAAACCTTCGGTCAGTACATCGACAAGTACGTACTGCCCTTCCTCGACGGATTCCCGACGGAACGCCCCTATTACCAGCAGCTCGATTATCTCCACTGCACGGCTTTTGAAGGCAAGGAAACGCACTTTGCTGAAATCCTGGCTGATTCGTATCCGCTCTTGTTCCGCTACCGCGGCTTTACGGAAGAGGAACTGCGCAAGGTGCTGAAGGGAACGCCCATGCCGGCGGAATATATCGTCCGTTCCTTCAATTCGCCCCTGGTGAAGCTGGCTATGATCGACGAAAGCATGGCGACGCGGTTCTTCCGCCTGGCCGGTATTTCCGACAGGGCCATGCAGTCGCAGCTGCTGCGGCTGGCGAAAAAACGGCCTGCCGGCTTCGGCGGCGAAGAAGCCCTGGATATTATGGAAGATATTTCGCCGGTACTGGCCGATTTGGGCGACATTTGGGACAGCACGATGCTGCGCATCTCCACCTTGTCGCTATTAGGCTTGTATTTAGCGCAGGGATATATCAAGGAACAGATCGGCGAAGAATTCGATTTGTCCCGCTGGTTTGAATAAGGAGGATCTGCTATGAAGAAAATTCGCAAGGCCGTCATACCGGCTGCCGGCTTCGGCACCCGTTTTTTGCCGGCGACGAAGGCTACGCCGAAGGAAATGCTGCCTATCGTCGATAAGCCGACGATTCAATATATTGTAGAAGAAGCCCTGCAGAGCGGCATCGAAGAAATCCTGATCATCAGCGGCCACGCCAAGCGGGCCATCGAGGACCATTTCGATACGAATCCGGGCCTGGAAATGCATTTGGAAAGCCACGGGCAGGAGTCGCTGCTGAAGATGGTCCGCAGTATTTCGGAAATCAACATCCACTACATCCGGCAGAAGCACATGCGCGGCTTAGGCGACGCTATCTTGTGCGCCCGGTCCTTTATCGATGACGAACCCTTTGCCGTCCTTCTCGGCGACGACGTCGTATACAACGAAACGAACCCGGCTCTGCGCCAGATGATCGACATTTATAACGACTTGGGCGCGACGATTTTGGGCTGCCAGGAAGTGCCCTTGGAGAAAGTATCGTCCTATGGAATCGTAGCCGGCGTTCCCGTCGAAGGAAAGAATGTCCTGCGGGTTACGAATATGATTGAAAAGCCGTCTGTCGAAGAAGCGCCGAGCCGTACGGCCGTCCTGGGCCGTTACATCATTACGCCCGACGTCTTTGAAGTGCTGGCCCGCACCGAGCCGGGCAAAGGCGGCGAAATCCAGCTGACTGACGCGATTCAGACTATGGCGTCGCGCGAAGCCGTATACGCCTACTGCTTTGAAGGCAAACGCTACGATGTAGGCGACAAGCTGGGCTTTTTAAAGGCGACGGTCGAGTACGCCCTGCGCCGTCCCGATTTGGGAGAGCCCTTCCGGAAGTATTTGAAAGATTTGATGATAAAATAAATGGATGCGTGAAATGGAGAGTACCAAAAGGGACTCTCCATTTTTTTGTTCAAATTTCAATATTAAATAAAATAATTATCATCAAAAATATTTACATCAGCCTTCATTTGATATATAATAACTTTGTAATAAATATCAATATCTGTTTTTCAAAGGAGAGGTTGGCTATGTTTCAGAACAGCGATTTTTGGATTGGCTTAGGTATTGGCGTCGTCGCCGGCGTATTTGGGTATAAACTGCTTACAGAACGGGAGCAGCAGCTGTTGGCCCTGCAGCAGCCGGCAGCCGGGACGGTTACGGCCGATGTGCCTTTGGCTGAATTACAGCGTCAAAAAGAAGAATTGGAAGACTTGATTGCGGCGCAGGAAGCAGCGGCAAAATAAGAAGCGTTATAGAAAAGACTGTCGCCATGGCGGTGACGGTCTTTTTTACACTGGTAATCATTGATAAGAAGGGACGGCTTACTCACGTGCTTCCTGTATCGAAATGGGATTTTATCATCCGCGCTGTGCGCATTTCATCGTATCTTCCGGGGCGCATCCGCTTGTACAGCCGCAAGCTGGTCGGCAATGCGGAGCTGGCCGGAAAGATATATGCCTATGTGGCCAGCTATAGGGAAATTGATAAGGTAGAAATCAATACTGTTACCGGTTCCGTGCTGATTTTGTACAGGCCGCAGGCGCTGCGGAGCAATGCCGAATTGGCCCGGGTGGAACAGTATATCATGAACCATGCGGAAAGGAGAGGTTGATTATGTCTTATGCTTCCGGATTTATGTTGGGAGCTTCTATCGGAAAGGCGATTCATAACATGGTGTCCGGCGGCGGATTTTCTCCAGCCGGAGGAAGGGGCAAGGGAATGGGAAAACAGGCTGCCAATCCTCCCTATGCGGCTCCGGCTATGCCTGCCGCGCCTGTCAGACCGAATATACCGGCTTTTGCCTGTGTATCTTCTACACGGGGCCGACGCCGATATCGGGCTGCCGCATTAGTGCAGAATCAGCCACTGGCCGAGCTTCTGCAGCAGGCTCTCGGCAGTTTGCCGGCGGCGCGGCGCGTGGAAGTCAATGCGGCGACAGGGAGTATTCTGGTATGCTCGGATAATGAAGGGGCTCTGGATGCGTTGGAACGTTATTTAGGGGAACGTATTTTTCCCGCTGTTCCGGCTCCGCCGTATGTGCCGGCGCCTGTGCAGACGAAAACGGCTGCGTCGGCTTATACGGATGTGCTGTATGAGACGCTGAATTTCTTGAATTCTGCCGTATTGCAGAAGACGGCCAACGTCTTTGATTTGCGTTCCCTCTTGTCTCTCTTTTTGGCCGTGCGGGGCATGCGCAAGATGATCGGCCAGAATCAGCGCCCGTCGGGACCGCAGATGCTGTGGTGGGCTACGTCGTTGATGAGGGGGCGGAGATAAGATGTATACGTGTTGTACCCTGCCGCTTCACAGCGTGCTGCCCCTGCGCATGCGCTCTATCCTGAGCGTCAAGCTGCGCCAGATTCCCGGCGTGGCTGCCGCCTCGTCTGACGAGCAAAAGCTGACCATATACTACCAGGGGAAGGTGGATCTGCGGATTATCCGCATGTTGGTCCGCTCCTTTGAGCAGAAATACGGAAAAGCTAAGGAAGATAAAAAAGAATGGGACGTAGCGGCATACCGGCGCGAAGCCATTATTTCTGTCGGCGGCTTTATTGCCATGAATATTTTACGCAAAACGAATCCGGAATTTTACGACGGCATTCTCCTGTTCCGGCGCTTGTTTACCTTATTTATCGCCCGGCGGTTTATCCAGAACGGCGTCATGGGCGTTATCCGGGACAAGCAGGCTAATGCCGATACGCTGACCGCTACGGCTGTGGCCGCGTCCGTCCTGGCTGGCAAGCCCGAATCGAGCCTGACCTTGCTGGCCCTTTCCAATGGAGCGGAAATGCTGACGGAATATGCTGCCGAACGGGCGCGCCGCCAGATTTCGGGCCTCTTGAAGCTGGATCAGCGGGACGTATGGCTCGTGGAAAATGGCCGGGAACGAAAGGTCCCTGTCGACTCACTGAAGGTAGGCGATACGATTGCCGTCCATCTGGGCGAAAAGATCTGCGTGGACGGGAAAGTCGTCGGCGGGAATGCGGCAGTCAATCAGGCCTCCATTACGGGCGAATCGAATCCGGCTATCAAGCAGCCCGGGACCTTTGTATATGCCGGCAGCGTCATCGAGGCCGGAGACCTCGTCGTCAAGGTCGAAAAGGTCGGCGCCGATACGTCGCTGGCCCAGATTATCCACTTGGTCGAAGAGGCGCAGACCCGCCGCGCGCCAGTGCAGAATTTTGCCGATAAAATGGCCAATATGCTTGTTCCTATTTCCTTTATCGGCGCGGCCATTGTCTATGGGGCGACGAAGGACTGGCAGCGCGTGCTGAACCTGCTGTTCATCGACTTCTCCTGCGGCCTGAAGCTGTCGACGGCGACGGCCATTTCTGCGGCCATCGGCATGGCGGCCCGCAAGGGGATTCTCATTAAAGGCGGCAACTACATCGAAAATCTGGCCGATATTGACACGGTTGTCCTCGATAAGACCGGCACGATTACCATGGGCGTACCGCAGATTGCCCATATTTCTACGGTTCCCGGAGTAGATGAAAAGGAAATGATTTTACTGGCTGCGTCGGCGGAAATGCACTCCGTTCATCCGCTGGCCGTAGCGGTGCAGAAATACGTCAAGGCTCACGGCTGGGACGTACCGCATCACGATATGTCCGAGACGGTCGTTGCCCGCGGCATGAGGGCCTCCGTGCCTCCCTTTGAAGACTTTGCCGGCGGCGACGTCCTCGTCGGAAGCCGCCGCTTCATGCAGGAAGAAGGCGTGCAGGGCATGCCGGAAAAAAGCGACAAGTCATGGGGAAAAAATCTGCTGTTTGTCGCGCGGGACAAGCAGTATATCGGCTGCCTGACGATTGAAGACCCGGTTCGCCCGGCTATGAAGAAAACCCTCAATCAAATGCGCCGCATCGGTGTAGACGAAGTCATCATGCTGACTGGCGATTCCAAGGAAGTGGCGGCAGAAGTGGCCCGCGAAATGGACATTGATTCCTATCATGCTGAAATACTGCCAGAAGATAAGGCTAATTACGTCATGAAGCTGCAGAAGCGGGGCAGCGTCATGATGGTCGGCGACGGCATCAACGACGCGCCGGCACTGGCCTTTGCCGATATCGGCGTCAGCCTGGGCGGCAACAAGACGGATATAGCGGCTGAATCGGCAGCTATTACGATTCGCTCCGAAGATCCGGGAAAATTGTATGATGCATTGAAGATTGGCCGGCAGACCATGAAGGTCATCAATCAGAATTTTACGGCGACGATTGTCGTCAATTCAGCGGCTATGCTTCTCGGCGCGCTGGGGCGCATCAGCCCCTTATGGGCCGCAGTCATCCACAATACAGCGACGCTGGCCGTCGTATTGAACAGCGTGCGCATTCTCGGCGTGTCTCGCCGCATGGTGAAAGCGTAATTTTATCCTGACATATAAGCTCCTTTGTTCTGGGAATTCCCTGCAGTTGGTACAGTGAATCAGCTGCAGGGAATTATTTTTTATCTGCCGGGGTGGAGAAACAATTTTATCCGGAATTTTATATTTTTTTATGTATACATCACCATATTAGTATGATATACTACTGTATGAATGACGAAAGTCAGTCCTAACCATTAAAGGAGTGAAAGAATACATGTTAGAATTACGCCATGTATCGTTTTCCGTTCCCGACGAAAATGGTACGAAAAATACAAAGGAAATTTTAAAAGATATCAATCTGGTCATCGACGAACAGAAATTCGTCGTCATTACCGGCCCGAACGGCGGCGGCAAATCGACGCTGGCTAAATTAATCGCCGGCATTGAAAAGCCGACGAGCGGCCAGATTTTCTTCAACGGCCAGGACATTACGGACTGGGACATTACGAAGCGGGCCCAGAACGGCATCGGCTACGCCTTTCAGCAGCCTGTGCGCTTCAAGGGCATCACCGTCATGGACCTGCTCTGTCTGGCGGCGGGCAATAAGAAGCTCGACAAATGCGTCGTCTGTCAATACCTGTCCGAAGTCGGCCTTTGCGCGGAAAATTACATCAACCGCGAAGTGGACGCGTCCTTGTCGGGCGGCGAATTGAAGCGCATTGAAATCGCTACGATCGTAGCCCGTAAGAACACGGAGCTGGCTATTTTCGACGAACCGGAGGCAGGTATCGACTTGTGGAGCTTCCATAAGCTCATCAAGGTATTTGAAAGAATGCACGATCAGAAGCAGTCGATTCTCATCATTTCCCATCAGGAACGCATTCTCAACATTGCCGATGAAATCGTCCTCATTGCCGACGGCACGGTCCGCAAGGTCGGCACGAAGGAAGAAGTTCTTCCCGAATTGATGGACGTCGTAGGAAACTGCAAGTTTTATAAGGAGGAAGACTGATGGATAAGTATCAAGAACATTTGCTGGAAGTCATCGCCGATTTGCATGGCATTCCTGAAGGCGCATATAATATCCGCTCGAACGGCCAGAGCGTCGGCCGCGCTTCAACGGCTCATATCGAAATCGAGCCGCAGAAGGACCGTCCGGGCATCAACGTGTATATTAAGCCGGAAACGCAGCACGAAGCCGTGCATATTCCCGTCGTCCTGAGCCAGGCCGGCCTCAAGGACGTCGTATACAATGATTTTTACGTCGGAGAAGGGGCTGACGTCGTCATCGTCGCCGGCTGCGGCATCCACTGCGGCAGCGACGACGGCTCGCAGCACGACGGCATTCATACCTTCCATATCGGCAAAAACGCCCGCGTACGCTACGTAGAAAAGCACTACGGCGACGGAGACGGCAAGGGCCAGAAAATCATGAACCCGGAAACCATCGTCCATATGGAAGAAGGCAGCTATATGGAAATGGAAACGACGCAGATCAAGGGCGTCGACTCGACGAAGCGCGTCACGAAGGCGGATTTGGCAGCCAGCGCGACGTTTATCGTCAAGGAAAAGCTCATGACCGACGGCGCGCAGTTTGCCGAAACGGAGTTTGAAGTCGAACTGAACGGCAAGGATTCCAGCACGGACGTCGTATCCCGCGCCGTCGCCCGCGGCACGTCCCATCAGATTTTCCGAGCCAAGGTCATCGGCAATGCCCAGTGCCACGGCCATTCGGCCTGCGACTCCATCATTATGGACGACGCCAAAATTTCGGCGATTCCCGAGCTGACGGCCAACGATACGGACGCGGCTCTGATTCACGAAGCGGCTATCGGCAAGATTGCCGGCGAACAGCTGACCAAGCTCATGACGTTAGGCCTTACGGCAGAAGAAGCGGAAGAAATGATCATCCAGGGCTTCTTAAAATAATAGGCGCAAGAGAAACCAGTCTTTCCCCACTAGGGGGAGGCTGGTTTTTGCATAGGCGGAAAGAGTAGGCAAAGGGCGGGAAAATAGTGTACAATAAGGAGAAAAAGGAGGGGGACGGCATGAACGGAGAGGCGGCGTTTCGCCGATATGCAGACTTTGACGCAATACTGAATTCTATTTACTGCGCGATTTTTATCGTCCATACAGACGGCCGCGCCGTATACCGCAATGGAGCGGCTGACGAGCTCAAGGCGGAATTAGGCGTGACGGAGGATGAGCTTATCGGCGCGCTGGAGGCGCAAATCGACGTCGTACATGGGCAGGGGCGCTTTGCCGTCGCAGTAGAGGGGGGCATGATTATCTGCCATCTCCTGCCCTGGACCCAGGCCGGTCAGCGGCAGGGCAGCATTATCGTCGCCCATATATCGGGGAAAGAGCGGTGCTCCGCCCAGGAATTGGACAACGTCATAGACGTGCTGGAAGAAATCGACGCCATTTTGGAGGTCGTCGCCGACGGCATCGTCGTGGCCGATAAAAACGGCGTCATCATCCGGGTCAACAAGGCCTTGGAAACGACCTTCGGCATCAAGCGGCGCGACGTCTTGGGCCGGTCTATGGAAATACTTGACCGGGAGCATTCCGTCTGCGGCGAACTGATACGCAAGATGAACGAAGACCCGAAGCGCATCGTCGTGTCGGGAATGTACAAGCAAAAGGAGCTCTTGTGTACCGGCGCGCCCATATTCGACCGGCAGCACCGCCTCAAGACCATCGTCATCAGCATACAGGACATGTCGGCTCTCAATACGCTGCGCAAAAAGCTGGAAGAGCAGCGGCTGTACACGAAGAGCTATATGCGGGAAATCTCCTTGTTCAACGGCAGCGGCGGCCCCATCGTGGCCCACAGCCCGGCCATGAAGAAGATACTTCATCTGGTGCACGTCGTCGCCGACGTCGAGTCCGTCGTATTGATTACGGGCGAGTCGGGGACGGGGAAGGAAGTCGTCGTCAACGAAATTTATCACACGAGCCGGCGAAAGGACAAGCCTTTTATCAAGATAAACTGCGGCGCCATCCCCGACACCTTGTTCGAGTCGGAGCTGTTCGGCTATGAAAGCGGCGCCTTTACAGGTGCTCGGCGGCAGGGCAAGGTCGGCTTTTTCGAACTGGCCAACAAGGGAACCCTGCTCCTGGACGAGGTGGGCGAGCTCAGCCTGGCAGCGCAGGTCAAGCTGCTCCGTGTCATACAGGAAAAAGAAGTGCAGCGCATCGGCGCGGCCAAGCCGGTCAAGGTAGACGTCCGCCTGATTGCGGCGACGAACAAGGACTTGTGGAGTATGGTCTGTCAGGGGACGTTCCGGCAGGACTTGTATTATCGCCTCAACGTCATTCACATCCATATTCCGCCGCTGCGGGAGCGGCGCGAGGACATCGTCCCCCTGGTCAACTATTTCCTGAAATATTTCAATGAAAAGTACGGCAAGGAAAAGGAGATTTCTCCGGAACTGTACCGCTTCCTCATGCGTCAGGACTGGCCGGGCAATATCCGCGAGCTGGAAAACGCCGTCGAGACGATGATCGTCCTGCCGTCGGAAAACAAGCTGACGCCCAGCCATTTTGTCGGCAAGGGAACGGGCGAGGATTCCGGGGCGGCCGTCAAGGTGCAGCGTCTCGTGCCGTGGAAGCGGGCCGTAGAAGAAATGGAAAAGGAGCTGCTGACGCAGGCGTACCGGGAATATCGCTCGACGCGGGCCATGGCGAAGGCGCTGGAGATAGACCAGTCGACGGTCGTGCGGAAAATGAAAAAATGGGGCGTCGGCTCCCATGAAAAGGATAAAAACGATGCAATATAGCATAGAAGTGATGTCAACGCGCATCGGTTGGACGAAAGCGGTACCATCATGGCATTGGCAATAAGCAGTAAGGATATCGGCATCCAGGCGATGTAAATATACATCGCACTGGATGCCGATATGTTTTTAAAGGCCCGTATTTACGCCATTTGCAGCTTTTTTATAATTGGCATATTTATTTCATATATATTTGTGAAAGACCCATCAGGTATAGGATAGTGTATGAAATATGAGTCCAGCGAAGGAGGGGTTTGGTATGTTAATGACTAAACAACAATTCCAAGACAGCATTCGCGCCAGAAAACCGATGAACGTATGGTTCCTGGGAGAGAAAATTGAAGACGTTACGACCTATCCGCCCTTGGCGGCCAGCTTCAACGCTATCTCCAAGATTTACGAACTGCAGCATCGCCCGGACTGGCAGGATCTGATTACTGTTCCGTCCCATATGCTCGACGAACGGGTCAGTATTTACAACGCTCCCCTCCGTTCGGCAGAAGACGCGAACCGCAAGACCAGAGCTGCCAGAGCGCTGGCTGAAGTTATCGGTTGCTGTACGCACCGCTGCACCGGCTCGGAAGCATTTGCCGGATTAGGCCCTGCGTGCTACGACATGGACCACGACTTGGGTACCAACTATTTTGAACGCTTCATGAATTTCCTGAAATACGTACAGCAGAACGACTTGACCTGTACCGTTACAGTAACGGACGTCAAAGGGCTGCGGACGGCGCCGCCTCATGCACAGGCCGACCGTGATTCCTACGTCCACGTCGACGAAGTCCGCGAAGACGGCATCGTCATCAGCGGGTTCAAGTGCAATCAGACGGGCATCCTTTTCGCTCATGAAATCGTCATCGTTCCGACAACGAACATGAAGCCGGAAGACAAGGATTTTGCCGTCGCCTGCGCCGTTCCTGCCGATACGCCGGGACTGACCTTTGTCTTGGGCCGTACGCCTCAGGATAAACGCTTCTTCGAAGTCGAAGGCGATATCGAAGGCATCGACTTGGGCAAACAGTATGCCGACCATCAGGCGCTCGTATACTTTGACCGCGTATTCGTCCCGAATGAAAGAGTATTCCTCTGCGGCGAAACGCAGTACGTAGGACGGCTCCTGAGCTACTTCACGGCAGTCCACAGATTGACGGCCGGCGGCTGCAAGGCTGGCGGATGCTCGGCTCTCTGCGGCGCGGCAAGTCTGTTGGCCGATATGGTCGGCGTGCAGAAAGCCGGTCATATCCGGACGAAGCTCACGGAAATGGCAATGACTGCTGAAACGGTTTACGGCCTGTCCATTGCTTCGGGTGTAGAAGGATTCCAGCATCCCAGCGGCTTCTGGATTCCCAACCCGCTCATGTCCCATACGTGCAAATACACCTGCACGAAGATTCCCTTCGATGCCGTTCGGTACGCCCGCGACATCCTGGCGGGCTTTGGCGAAACGGCTCCGTCCGAGCTGGATATGAGAAATCCCGAAGTCGGTGAACTGTGCCAACGGGCCTTTAACCCCGGCAACCCGAAATACAACGCTTTCGACCGCCTGCGGGCCAGCCGCTTCATCGAACACATGGTACGCGGCTCCAACTGGACGGCTATGGCCCTCCACGGCGGCGGCAACCAGGAAGCGTCGACCGTCATGGCCAGAATGTATACGGACTGGGAATACCTGAAAGGCCTCGTAAAAGTTGCCACAGGCATTGAAACGGACGCGCAGAAGGCCGAAGAATTTATCGACACCATCGGCAAGCGCCAAGGCCGTATCTGCACGACTCTCGATTTGCCGAAGGTTGAAAGCTAAGGTTTTCGCAGCAGATCAGGAGAATAAGACACCGTAGTGTAACCTAAGCAGCACATAGTAAAAAAGTATACTCCTCGCATGACTGGGGGAGTATACTTTTCTGTTTAGGCAGCTTTGCGGTAGCGCATATCTTCTGGATATACGGGACATGCATTCAAAATACAAAACTACACCATAATGGTATTGATTGAGTTGACAAGCCGTGCTATAATAATATAAACGATAATTACTATACGTTGATGGTACTGCCTGCCTGATGCAGGCGTGACATATGAGAAGGAGTGAATGATCATGAAAATAGAAGAAGGTACGATCTTATCGATTGAAGAAGACGGCCTTGCCGAAGTAAAGGTCGGCCGCCATTCGGACTGCATGGCCTGTGGCGCTTGTCCCGGCGCGGAACACATCGTCGTCAAGGCGCTGAATCCTATCGGCGCGGAAGTAGGGCAGCACGTCAAATTTGAAGTGCGGGAAGTCAACATCGTCATCGGCGCCTTTGTCTGCTTTATCATGCCCCTTATCGTCGCCGGTCTCGGAGCTGTTGCCGGTCACTGGATCGGCCTTTCCCAAGGCATGGATGCCATGCAGGCTGCGATTGTCGGCGGTATCGTCGGATTTCTTATCGGCGTTGTCGGCGTCAAGCTGTTTGACCGCTCATTGACGAACGATATCAACGCCAAGCCGAAGATTATCGAAGTCTGCCGCTAACTGTTTCATCATACTGCGTAAAAATCCGTATGGGACGACGTGTTCCATACGGATTTTTTATCGTTTGTTAATTTGTCAGCGAATCTTTCAGCTCGAGCCGCGTGCCGTCTTGCAGCTGGACTGAGGTAATGGAAATGCGGCTCTGCAATCCTTCCAGCGTCACCGTGCGGAGCAGCTCGGCCTGGGCCGGAACGGCGGCGTTCAGCCGGAACTGGCTGGTATGAGCTTTGCCGTCGGCGTAGATGGCTATGCGTATGGGCGCGGAGAAGAGGACCGTCGAGTCGGCGCGGCGCAGCTCGTACCGGCCTTTGGCTTCTCGGAGGGTTTCCTTGCCCTGTGCGGACAGCTTCGGCGTGTATTGGATGCGCAGGTATGTATCCTGCTCCGTGCTGCCGCGAACGACGGAAGCGGAGAGGCTTGTAATCTGGACGAGGGAATCGATGCGCTGGGAAACGGGCCGGTTGGCCGCTGCCAAGGCTGCTTCAGAGGCCTGCTGCAATTCCTGTACGACGGCGTCCGGGTCGGCAAAGGCGACGACGCGCCACTGGCGGGCCGATACCTTTTCCAGCTGAAAGGTAATGGGAATCGACGCTTGCAGCGAATCGTTATAAAAGGAGGCCGTAAGCTGGGCGTAGCCCGAGCCGTCCTGGCGGCTCCACGACGATGATTCATAGCGCCAGTCCGAGGCGGGAAGGAGCAGGCCCGCCTGGTTTCCCATGTCGGCAAGGACCTTTCGCGCGTTTTCCAGCCGGGCTTCGTCTGAATCGCCGGCGAGGAGGGTCTGGCAGGCGTGGATGAACTCGCCTTTCACGGGCAGAAGCAGGGCGCGGGACGCCGCTGTTTGGCCTTGCTGCCGGCGAATCAGGCTGTCGAACAGCTGGCCGGCCAGCGCGTCCTCGTCTGCTGAGAGGGACAAGGCTTCGCTGTCACCGTCCTGGGCGGCGGCGACGATACGGGAAAAGGAATACTCCGGCGTAGCCTTGTATATCGTTTCATAGGACAGGCAGGCTGTGCCAATGCAGGCGACGGCCGCAGCGGCGGCTGCCAGTATTTTTATATCCGGTTTGGGAATAGACGATAATTTCATAGCCATTTCCTTCTTTGCATAGAATGCGGTACGGCTCTCATTATAGCATAAAAAAGGAAAAAACGTCGGTTTTCTCGAATATAGTTAAGAGAACAAGCGTTATACGGAAGGATGTGACCAGTTGTGATTACGCTGCATGACAAGACAAACGGCAAGACATATACTCTCAAAGAAGGAACGACGCTGCTGCAGCTTTGCTCCGAGCATTATGGCGACGCGGAGCCCCGCATTGCGGCGGCGCTATATAATAATGAATTTGTAGGCTTGCAGACGAAGGTGCGGGAAGACGGGGATATTTCCTGGTTTTCCATGGCGACGCTGGAAGGCAATCAATGCCTCGTCCGCACGGCCATCATGCTGCTCGTGCGGGCTGTCAGCGATTTATACCCGCAGGGAAAAGTGTTTGTAAAGCACGCCCTGCGCAAGTCGCTGTACTGCGAGCTGGATATCGGCCATACTGTGACCTATCGGGACGTCGAATCGATTAAGCGGCGCATGCAGGAAATCGTCGCCCAGGACGAGCCTATTACGCAAGTCGTCCTCAGTGCGGAAACGGCCATGGACATGTGCCGCAACCGCCATATGGAACGGGAAGCGGAGCTGCTGCGTCACGTCGGCCTCAAGAACGTCATGACCTATCAGTGCGGCCAGGTCTTCGATTACTACATGGGGCCTATGCTGCCGAGCATGGGCTACTTGACCTGCTTCAATCTGCGTTCCTACGCGCCGGGCGTCATCTTGGAAACGCCGAAGGTAGATAATCCCAATGAGCTGCCGCCGTACAAGGAAATTCCCAAGATGGCCCGTCTGTTTTTAGACGCAGAAGAATGGGGGCGTATCGTCCGCTGTCAGTATGTTTCTGATTTAAACCGCTATATTGCCGACGAAACGATTCAGGATATCGTCGATATGGCCGAAGCGCTGCAGGAAAAAAAGCTGGCTGAAATTGCCGATTATATCGTCCGCCAGCGGCCGAAGATCAAGGTCATCCTCATCGCCGGCCCGTCGTCGGCGGGCAAGACGACGTTCTGCAAGCGATTGACGACGCAGCTCCGCGTCGTAGGGCTGCGGCCCGTCAAGATATCACTGGACGATTACTTTTACAACCGCGAGGACACGCCGAAAAATCCCGACGGCAGCTACGATTTCGAATCCCTGCGGGCCATTGACATCCCCTTGTTTAACCAGCAGATCGACGAGCTGCAGCAGGGCCGCGACGTCTGCCTGTCCCGCTTTGATTTCGTGAGCGGCAAGCGCTATTTCGACGAAAAGCCCGTCCATCTGGAGCCGGAGCAGCCCATCGTCGTCGAAGGGCTCCATGCCCTGAACGATTCGCTGACGTATATGCTGCCGCGGTACGAAAAATATAAGATCACCCTGGGCGTGCTGACGCAAATCCGCATCAACGACCACAACCGCATTTCGACGGCCGACACGCGGATTATCCGCCGCATGGTACGGGATCAGCAGTTCCGCAACCGCGGCCCTCTGGATACGATGGACATATGGGCTGACGTGCGCCGCGGCGAAGAAGTGAATATTTACCCCTATCAGGAAGACGCTGATACGATTTTCAACACGGCCCTGCCGTACGAGCTGTCCGTGCTGAAGCCCTACGCCGAGCCCCTGCTGCGCTCCATTGACAAGGAAAGCTCCCATTATGCCGAAGCGCAGCGGCTGCTGAAATTCCTGAACCCCTTCAAGGGACTGGATGCGTCCGTCGTTCCCAGCAATTCTCTCCTGCGGGAATTTATCGGCCCTGAACGGAAACAGCCCTGACAGAACGGCGGGATTCCGGCTTTTTCCGGCCTTCCGGCGATTCCCTAAAAATATATTGACAAAGCATTTACAGATAGATATAATAGTAAAGTCGAGGTAGAAATATGAAACTACAAGTCGAAGAAGCACTAAAGGAGGAAGGAAGGAAAGTTCCTTTTTCCTTTCAAAAGCCGGCTGCCGATTTAGGTGATGTAGACGCTTTTCCTTGGAAAAACCATGTTGTGGCTGTGGAAGGCGCGTTCTGGTCCGATGGCACGCACATCGTCGTCAAAGGAACAGTTCGTACATCCGGCATGTATGCATGCAGCCGCTGTCTGATGCCGGTATCGGTGGATCGGAATGCAACACTGTCTGAAGTCTATGGTACGGAAGCAGAGCTTCCTGATGACGTATTGCCTTATAACGGGGAATACATCGATTTGACGGAGACAATTAGAGAAACGTTGATCCTCAGCGAGCCCATGAAGGTGTTGTGCCAGCCTGACTGTAAGGGCCTGTGCCCGCAGTGCGGCGCAAACCTGAATGAAGGACCCTGTAGTTGTCCTACCGACAGGATCGACCCGAGACTCGCCGTCTTGGGGGATTTATTAAAATCAAAGCACTAAAATACGTACCATGGTTTAAGGAGGTGCAGAACATGGCAGTACCAAAGAACAGATTGTCCCAGACTCGTCAGAAAATGCGTCGTGCAAACTGGAAGCTGACAGCGCCGGGTTTCGTTGAATGCCCGCAGTGCCACGAAGCAGTAATGCCCCATCATGTATGCCCCACTTGTGGCTTCTATAAGGGCAAACAGGTTGTTAACAACACAACAGCTGAATAAGAGTATGAAATAAAAAGAGCGTCCGTAAGGGCGCTCTTTTTGGCAATGCCATGGAAAATACGGCGGCAGCTCTATGACGGGCAGGCCGATTCATGGTATAATAAACGGTACAGCTTGCGTAGTGAAAGGAAGGATATTCATGCGGGCTATGGGAATAGACCCGGGAACGGCCATCTGCGGCTTCGGCATCGTCGACGCCCAGGGAAGCCGTCTTACACCGGTTACATACGGAACAATTCAAACGACGCCGGACCACAGTGACGGCGAACGCCTCGTGACTATCTTTGAAGGGCTGAACGAGCTGTACGCTAAGTATAAGCCCGATATTATCGGCGTAGAACAGCTGTTTTTCAATCGCAACGTCACGACGGCCATTACCGTCGGCCAGGCCCGCGGCATCATTCTCCTGACGGCGCAGCAGGCCGGCATTCCCTTGCTGGAATTTACGCCGCTGCAGGTAAAGCAGGGCGTGACGGGCTACGGCCGGGCGACGAAGGAGCAGGTCATCGATATGACCATGCGCCTGCTGGGCATTCGCGAGAAAATCAAGCCGGACGATGCGGCCGACGGGCTGGCAATGGCCATTTATGCCATTTATTCCAGCCATTCGCAGCGTTTGAAAAGGACGGTGCAGTTATGATTGGGTATGTCAAGGGGATTGTGACGCATATATTCCGCGATTCCTGTTTTGTCGACGTCCACGGCGTCGGCTACCGCGTGTCCATTCCGGCGTCGACGATGGACAAACTGGTGCTGAATCGGGAAATCACCTTGTTTACGTATATGAGCGTCCGCGAAGACGCCATCGTATTATATGGATTTGCCACGCAGGATGAATACGACTTGTTTATGCTGCTGATCAGCGTAAACGGCGTAGGGCCGAAGGTGGCCTTAGGCATTCTGAGCGCCGCCAGTCCCGACGGATTCCGCCTGGCCGTGCATCAGAAGAATATGAAGGTACTGACGAAGATGCCCGGCATCGGCAAGAAAACGGCGGAGCGCATCGTGCTGGAGCTGCACGATAAAATCGGCCCAGTTGGAGACGGCGCGGCGGCCGCTGAAGACGGCGGCCTGGAAAGCATGCCGCAGGGCATCGCCTCGGACGCCTTGGCGGCGCTGACCAGCCTGGGCTATTCCTCCCAGGAAGTGCTTCCGGCTATCGAAGCCAAGGCCGGCCAGTGCCGGACCGTAGAGGAACTGCTGAAAGCCGTATTGCAGGCATTGGGAAGCAGGAGGTAAGACGTGGAAGAGCATCGCATTGTGGAGACAGGCCCGATTGCGGGAGATTCCTGGCAGTACAGCCTGCGTCCCCACTATTTAAAAGAATATATAGGACAACAGAAGGTTAAACAGAACTTGGAAGTCTTTATCCAGGCGGCAAAGCTGCGGCAGGAAGCGCTGGACCACGTGCTGCTGTACGGCCCGCCCGGGCTGGGCAAGACGACGATGGCCGGCATTATTGCCAACGAGCTGGGCGTAAACCTGCGCATTACGTCGGGCCCGGCTATCGAGCGGCCCGGCGATTTGGCGGCCCTGCTGACGAACCTGCAGGAGCGGGACTTGCTGTTTATTGACGAAATACACCGTTTGTCCCACAGTGTGGAAGAAGTGCTGTACGCGGCGATGGAAGACTACGCTCTGGACATCGTCATCGGCAAGGGGCCAAGCGCCCGGTCGGTGCGCATCGACCTGCCGCCCTTTACCCTCGTCGGCGCGACGACCCAGGTCGGCCGTCTGGCGCCGCCGCTGCGCGACCGCTTCGGCGTCATCTGCCGGCTGGAATTTTACCGGCCCGAAGAGCTGGTGCTGATTATCAAGCGGACTGCCGATATTTTAAACGTAGAAATCGACGATGCCGGCGCGTTGGAAGTGGCACGCCGCTCGCGGGGCACACCGCGAATTGCCAACCGCCTGCTGAAGCGGGTCCGCGATTTTGCCCAGGTAGCCGGCGAGCAGACGATTTCATCGGCTTTGGCCGGAAAAGCCTTGGACCGGCTGGAGGTCGACGCCTGCGGCCTGGACCGGACGGACCGGCGGGTCTTGCAGGTCATCATTGAAAAATTCGGCGGCGGCCCTGTCGGCCTCGATACGATTGCCGCGGCGATCAGCGAGTCCGTCGACGCCGTCGAAGACGTGTACGAACCCTTCCTCATGCAGCTCGGCTTTTTGAACCGCACGCCGCGGGGACGGGTCGTGACGGAGGCGGCCTACGTCCATCTGGGACTGCCGTCGCCGTCGGAAGGCAAAGGCTCTTCGTTGTTTTAGGAGGTACATATGGCGAAAACCTTAATTTTAATCGGCGCGTTGTTTATTGCGGCCGGCTTTGTCTGGCTAGCGCTGGAGCACATCGGCGTAAGCCGCTTTTTAGGCAACCTGCCCGGCGATTTGAACTTTACGAAGGGAAACGTGTCCTTTCATTTCCCCATCGTGACCTGCCTCATCATCAGCGTCGTGCTGACCCTCATTCTGAATATATTTTTCCGTCATTAACAGGAGGGAAGACCTATGATCAAAACGCGACTACTTCGCGTCCTCGCCGCGGCGGCTTTATTTGTCTGCCTGACGGCGACGGCTTTCTGCGCCGGCTCGGACCAGACGCTGCGCATCGGCATCCGTGAAGGAAGCCAGTCCGTATCCATCATCGGAACTCAGGGAGCGGCCGTTTATAAAAACGGCTCCTTGTGGAAAAAGGTTGGGGCGAACAAGCCGGTTAAGGTAGAACTTAAGGGAAAAGACCTCGTTGTCAACGGCTCGAAGAGCAAGGGCGCCGTGTCGGTACGGCCCTTGAAAAAGGGCGTCGTCAAGCTGACTGACGGCTATTCGTACCGCGGCTCCATCGAGTGCATGCAGCCGTCGAAGGCTTCGGGAATCACCGTAGTCAACGTCGTGCCCCTGGAGCAGTATTTATACGGCGTCGTCGGCAAGGAAATGTCGCCGTCGTGGAGCTCCGAAGCACTGAAAGCCCAGGCCGTCGCGGCCCGGACCTACGCCGTGTATCATAAGAACTCCTTCCGCAACAAGGGCTTCGATATGACTGACGATACGCGCAGCCAGGTTTACGCCGGCATCAACGGCGAATCGCCGTCCATTATCAGTGCCGTCGACGCGACGAAGGGCGAAATCCTGACGTATAAGGGCAAGCCCATCGAGGCGATTTTCTGCGCCACTGCCGGCGGCTGGACGGAAAACAGTGAAAACGTGTGGGGCAATTACGTGCCTTACCTGCGGGGCGTCGTCGATAGAAGCGAAAAGATGCCGTCCTACAGCTGGACTGTGACGACGACGCCGGAAAAGCTGGCGGCGAACCTGAAAGCAGCCGGTAAAAACGTCGGCAAGATAAAGTCCATTACCCTGTCGCCCTTGGGTAAGCGGCCCATGGATGTGTCCGACCGCGGCGTGTCCGGCCGCGTGCTGTCCATGACGATTCAGGGCTCGTCGGGAAGCATCAGGCTGACGGGCAACGCCTTCCAGTCCATCATGGGACTCAAGAGCACCTTGTTTGACATTTATCAGGGAGCGGAAAAGAAGCAAAAAGACAGTAAGAAAGATAATAAGAAAAAATCGTCCCGCAAGATGACCTTTAAAATTAAAGACAAGAAGCCCATTACGATTTACGGCTTCGGCTGGGGCCACGGCCTGGGGATGAGCCAGTACGGCGCATACCAGATGGCCCAGGAACAGAAAAACGCCAAGAATACGTACCGCAAGATACTGCAGCATTACTATACGGGCGTAAAGCTTGACAAGATAGATTAAGGAGACAGTACGTTGAAACTCAGTGATTTTTATTATGATTTGCCAAAAGAATTGATTGCCCAGCACCCGGCAGAGCAGCGGGATCACGCCCGCCTCATGCTGTACGACCGCCAGAGCGGGGCTGTGGAACACAAGCATTTTTACGATTTGATCGACGAGCTCCATAAGGGAGACGTCCTGGTATTTAACGATTCCCGGGTTATTCCGGCCCGCCTGTATGGGAAAAAGTCGCCGACAGGCGGTAAAGTCGAAGTGCTGCTGCTGACGCCTGTCGGCGAGGATACGTGGGAAGTGCTGGTCAAGCCGGGAAAACGGGCCCTGCCTGGGGCGGTTATCGAGTTTCCCGAAGGCCTGACCTGTCAGATACTGGACCGTACGGACTTCGGCGGCCGCATCGTTAAATTTGAATACGACGGCGTATTCGACGATATTATCGACAAGATCGGCGAAATGCCCCTGCCGCCGTACATTCACGAAAAGCTGGAAGATCCCGACGAATACCAGACCGTATACGCCCGCGAACGAGGCTCGGCGGCGGCGCCGACGGCGGGGCTCCATTTTACGGACGAGCTGCTGGAACGCATCAAGGCCAAGGGCGTGGAGCTGGTTTTCGTTACGCTGCACGTCGGCTTGGGGACGTTCCGGCCCGTAGAAGAGGAAAACATCGAAGACCACGAAATGCACAGCGAATTTTACAGCATTACGGAGGAAGCGGCCCAGACGATTAACCGGGCGAAGGCTGAAGGCCGCCGCATCGTAGCCGTCGGCACGACGTCTATACGGACGCTGGAAAGCGCCGGTACGACAGGCGTGCTGCAGGCCGGGTCGGGCTGGACGAATATTTTCATCTATCCCGGCTACACCTTCCACATCGTCGACGCGCTGGTCACGAATTTCCACCTGCCTGAGTCGACGCTCCTCATGCTCATCAGCGCTATGTCTACGAGAGAAAAAATATTAAAGGCGTATGAAATTGCCGTGCAGGAAAAATACCGTTTCTTCAGCTTCGGCGACGCCATGTTTATACGATAGGAGGACACGACGTTGGTTATTACTTACGAACTGCAGGCCGAATGCGACGGCGCCAGAGCCGGCATCCTGCGCACTCCTCACGGAACCTTCAAGACGCCTATGTTTATGCCCGTAGGCACGCAGGCGACGGTCAAGACCTTGTCGCCGGAAGAGCTGTACGACATGGGCGCCCAGGTCATCCTGAGCAATACGTATCACCTGTTCCTGCGGCCCGGCGAAGACCTGGTCAAGGAAGCCGGCGGCCTGCACAAGTTTATGAACTGGAAGCAGGCTATCCTGACGGACAGCGGCGGATTTCAAGTATTCAGCTTGGGGCAGATGCGCAAGATTACGGAAGAAGGCGTAACCTTCCGCTCCCATTTGGACGGCTCGAAGAAATTTTTGTCGCCTGAAGTATCTATGGACGTGCAGATGGCTCTCAATTCCGATATCGCCATGGCCTTCGACGAGTGCATCCCGTACCCTTCGGATTACGACTACACCCTCCATTCGACGGAGCGGACGAGCCGCTGGGCCAAGCGCTGCCTGGACCACCACCATAGCGACACGCAGGGCTTGTTCGGCATCGTCCAGGGCGGCATGTACGCGGACCTGCGCCGCAAGAGCTGTGAAGAATTAGTAGACATGAATTTTGACGGATATGGCATCGGCGGCTTGAGTGTTGGCGAATCTAAGGATATAATGTATGATATACTAGATCATACGACGCCCTACCTGCCGCAGACGAAAGCCCGGTACCTCATGGGCGTCGGTACGCCGGACTGCCTCGTCGAGGGCGTAGCCCGCGGCGTAGATATGTTCGACTGCGTCTTCCCGACGCGCGTAGCCCGCAACGGCATGGCCATGACCCATACGGGCCGGCTGACCGTGCGCAACGCAAAATACGCCAGGGATTTCTCGCCTATTGAAGAAGGCTGCGGCTGCTACACGTGCCGCAACTATACGCGGGCCTATATCCGCCATCTCTTCAAAGCGGAAGAACTGCTGGCGTACCGCTTAGTCAGCATTCATAATTTGTATTTCCTGCTGCAGTTTATGCGCGACATGCGCCAATCCATTCTGGACGGCACGTTCCGCCAGTTCCGGCAGGAATTTTGGAAGCGATATCAAGATGCATAATATTTCGTATCTTGCATATATACCATATCACTAAATGTTGGAGGTGAATACAGTGGACATGATGGAACAGTTAAACGCCTTTTGGCCGATTATCCTCATGATAGTCATTTTCTATTTCATGCTTTGGCGTCCGCAGAAGAAGCAGCAGAAACAGCGCCAGGAAATGCTGAACAGCCTGAAAGCAGGAGTTAAGATTATCACTGCCGGAGGTATTTACGGCACGATCGTATCTCTTCACGACGAATATCTCGTCATTCGCGTAGCCGATAAGGTAGAAATCAAGATTACGCGCAACGCTGTCAACCAAGTCTTGGGAAAACAGGAACGGTCGGAAGGGAAGAAATCCAAAAAGGCGGAAAAGAAAGCTGATCCGAAGCCTGTAGAAAAAGGGGCGGAAGCCAAACTGGCCGACGCAACGCCGGCAGAACCGAAAGCTGCTGAACCGGCACAGGCTGAAACAGCAGCTCCGGCTGAAGAAAAGAAAACTGAAGAATCGCAGGACGCGAAGTAACACCTTTGAAAAGCCATGAATGACCGGCTTTGCGCCATTTCTGGGCAGGCCGGTTCATGGCCTTTTTGCATGGGCCGGCGAAGGCCGGGCCTTGGGGAAGCATGATGAAGCAGACGGCGGAACGCCGCCGTTTATAGTATAGAATACTGTATTTATAAGAGGAGGGAAACCTGTTGCGGACCCGTAATATGATAAAGTTTTTTGGGGCGGTCGCCATTATATTGGGCGTGTTCCTGACCTTCATTTATCCGCTGGCCAACTCGATTAAACAGGGCCTGGATTTGCAGGGCGGCACGCATATCGTCCTGGAAGCGGAAGATACGCCCGATGCGCCGGTCACGGAAGACTCGCTGAACCGCGCCGTCTCTATTGTCGAACGGCGTATTAATGAAATGGGCCTGACGGAACCGCTGGTGCAGAAGGAAGGCGCCCGCCGCATCATCGTTGAGTTGCCCGGCGAAAAGAATCCGGAAAAAGCCATCGAAACGATCGGCAAGACGGCCGTCATGGAATTTAAAGACGAAAGCGGCGCGACGCGCCTGACCGGTAAGGATTTGAAAACGGCAAAGGAACAAATCGAAAACGGAAACCAGAACGTCGTCGCCATTGAATTTACCGACGAAGGCGCCGACAAGTTCGCCGATTTGACGGCGGCCAACGTAGGCCATAAAATCGCCATCTTGCTGGACGGCGAAGTATTGACGGCTCCCGTCGTCAACGAACCGATTACCGGCGGCAAGGCCGTCATCACCGGCAGCCGTACGCTGGAAGAAGCTAAAAATCTGGCAATTCTGCTCCGTTCCGGTGCATTGCCTGTCAAGCTGAAGGTCATGGAAGTGCGGACTATCGGGCCGAGCCTGGGCCAGGACTCGAAGATTAAGAGCGAAAAGGCCTTTGCCATCGGCATCGTCCTGATCATGATTTTCCTGGTCGTCGTATATCGCATGTCCGGCATCGTCGCCAACGTAGCCCTGCTGGTATACGTCCTGATCCTGCTGTCTATTTTGAAATACCTCGACGCGACGCTGACCCTGCCTGGCATTGCGGGGATCATCCTGTCCATGGGCTTTGCCGTCGACGCCAATATACTGATCTTCGAACGATTTAAGGAAGAAGTGCTCGTAGGGAAGACCTTGCGAACGTCGATGGAGGCTGGATTTAAGCGGGCCTTCCATACGATTCTCGACGCCAACGTATCGGTTATGATCGCAGCTATCGTCCTCATCGTCATGGGGGCCGGCACGGTCAAAGGCTTTGCCGTCAACCTGGCCTTGGGCCTCATCGTCAGCATGTTTACGGCTATTATCGTCAGCCGTTCCCTGCTGACCTGGTTCATTAACACGAATCTCCTCACCAATCCGTGGTTCTATGGATTGAACCGCAAGGTGCCGGAACACATGCTCAAAAAGGGGGGACGGAAATGAGTTTTGATATTGTAGCCCATAAGAAATGGTGGTTTACCCTGTCGTCCGTCCTGGTCGTCCTGAGCGTCATCTCCATCTTTATCAACGGCTTTAACTTCGGCATCGACTATACGGGCGGTACGATTTTGGACTTGCAGTTCAAGCAACCCGTCACGGTCGCCCAGGTGCGCGAAGTCATCGACGACTCCAATATGAATTTGGAAAACAGCGTCATCCAGCTGTCGGGCGTAACGGATCAGGAATCGTCCCAGGAAGTGATGATCCGCATGCGCAACCTGGAAAGCGACGAAAGCAAGGCCATTTCCGATCAGCTCAACGAAAAGCTGGGCGGAGCGGAAGTGAAGCGTATCGAATCGGTCGGCGCCGTCATCGGCTCGGAAGTCACGAAAAATGCCGTGACCAGCCTGGCCGTGGCCTTTATCGCCCTGGCGGCCTATATTTCCTTCCGCTTTGAATATAAGATCGCCATTTCGGCTATCGTATCCATCCTCCATGACTTGATCATGGTATTGGGCTTTTTCTCCTTCTTCCGGCTGGAAATCGACGCCTCCTTCCTGGCGGCTATTCTGACGGTCGTCGGCTACTCCATGAACGAAGCCGTCGTCATCTTCGACCGCGTCCGCGAAAACACGAGGACCCACCGCCGCACGGATACGTATGAAAAGCTGGCTCACGACAGCATTTCCCAGAGCATCCACCGCAGTATCTACACGCTGACGACGGTACTCTTTGCCTGCGGTGCCCTCCATTTCTTCGGCGGCGAATCGACGAAGAATTTCTCCCTGGTCATGCTCATCGGCTTCATCAGCGGCGCCTACTCGTCCATCTGCGTAGATACGTCCCTGTGGGTCGTATGGAAAAATTATACGGCAAAGAAGCACGGTTCGAAGCGTGTTGTTCATGAAGAAAAAGAGGAAATAGAAGAAAATTAAATATACACGGATAACCAATGGTAATCCATTCAAGCATTATAGGTTAGGTATAAACCAGTACCAATGTAAGGAGTTCTTACATTGGTACTGGTTTATTTTTTTTGGAATAAATCGCTGAACTCAGTTGTTTTGCTTTTCATTTGGGCTTCTTTCATATAAAGAATACAGATGATAAGGTACAATAAGTTTCGCAAAAATAAAAAGAGACATGGCTTGCAGAACTCT
>ERZ779877.175-NODE-175-length-74506-cov-4.205679_pt1 | contig 74506 bp, 40 predicted proteins | sample MGYA00511556_ERZ779877 | MGnify/ENA primary metagenome ERZ779877 (study PRJEB29588, sample SAMEA2159338) | human gut metagenome | biome: human gut; feature: human-associated habitat; material: faeces | place: Denmark | collected 2008/2010 ... | reverse complement strand
GCCCGTCCTGTCGGGGAAGCCGGTGAAAAACGTCAGGATTGCCACCCCCAAGGGCATCGTCCTCGACCTCCCCGTGGAGGACCTCGCGTTCGATTCCACCCACGGGAGATGCGCCGTCAGGAAGGACGGCGGGGACGACATTGACGCCACACACGGGGCGCTCGTGTACTCGGACGTCACGCTCACGGAGTCCGGGATCGACATCGACGGCGGCACCGGGGTGGGCAGGGTCACCCGCAGGGGTCTGGACCAGCCCCCGGGCAACGCGGCGATAAACAGGGTCCCGCGCGCCATGATCAGGGAGGCCCTCGAGGATGTGGCGCAGTCCCATTCATACGGGGGCGGCTTCTCCGCTGTCATCTCAGTCCCTGAAGGGGAGGAGATCGCGGGAAAGACGTTCAACCCCCGCCTCGGGATCGTCGGAGGGATATCCATCCTCGGCACCAGCGGGATAGTCGAGCCTATGAGCGAGACTGCCCTGATCGACACGATAAGGGCCGAGATGAACGTCCGCGCGGCGGAGGGCCGCAAGGTCCTCCTGGTCGTGCCCGGGAACTACGGGAAGGACTTCAGCCAGAACATCCCCGGAATCGATGCCGACACAGCGGTCAAGTGCAGCAACTTCGTAGGGGAGATGCTCGACCACGCCTGCGAGCTGGGGGTCGACGTCGTCCTCGTGTCCAACATGGGGAAGATGGTCAAGCTGGCCGGAGGGATCATGAACACCCACTCCCGCAACGCCGACGCGAGGATGGAGATACTGGCCGCCAACGCGGCCGTCGCCGGGGCGTCGATGTCAACCGTCGTGGACATCATGGGATGCGTCTCGACCGACGACGCCCTGGAGGCGATAGACTCTGAGGGGCTCGTGCCCGCCGTGTCCGGACTCCTGATGGAGAAGATAGAGTATCATATGAACCACCGCACCGGCGGGAGGATACGCACTGCCGCGGTCATGTTCTCATCCGTCTACGGCCTGCTCGGTAAGACGTCCCTCGCCGACGGGATGCTCGACGGGATCAGGGCCTGGGAGAGAGGTGAGCGGCGATGATGATCAACGTCGTGGCATTCTCGTCCAACGGATGCGCCACGGCCAAGAGGCTGGGAGAGGTGCTCGCCCGCGAGCAGGTCCGCCTGTTCTGCAGGACATCCTCGGACACCCACGGCCTGGAACCCATCAACGGACCCGTTAGGGAGTGGGTCCGCATGTCCTTCGAGGAATGCGACGCAATCGTGTTCATAGGCGCCACGGGTATCGCCGTGAGGTACATCGCCCCGTTCATCAGGAGCAAGGACGAGGACCCCGCCGTGGTCTGCATGGACGAGCTGGGCAGATGGGCTATAGCCCTCCTCTCCGGACACATCGGAGGCTGCAACGAGCTCACGCGCAGGATCGCCGACGGGATGGGTGCGGAGGCCATCATAACCACCGCCACCGACCTCAACGGAAGGTTCTCCGTGGACACTTTCGCCTCCAAGAACCACCTCAGGATCTCGTCGCTCAGGATAGCGAAGGATGTGTCCGCCAGGGTGCTCGACGGAAGGTTCGTCGGGTTCCGCACCGAGATCCCCATCGAGGGGGACCTGCCCAAGGGCGTCACCGTCGCCGAGACCGGCGATCTGGGCGTCTGCGTCTCCAGGAACCCCACCTACAAGCCGTTCGACACCACCCTCAGCCTGACACCGATGGACATAGTCGTCGGGGTCGGATGCAAGAGGGGCACCGACCCGGGGAAGCTCATGGACTTCGTCTGCGATACGCTGGAGTCCCTGCTCGTGGCGCCCGAGAGGGTCGGGACCGTGGCCAGCATCGACCTGAAGAGGGACGAGGCCGCCGTCCTGGAACTCGCCAGGTCCCTTGGAGCAAGGGTGGTGTTCTACTCAGCGGAGGAGCTCAACTCCCTCGAAGGGGACTTCTCCGAATCCAGATTCGTCCGGTCCGTCACGGATGTGGACTGCGTCTGCGAGCGCTCGGCGGCGAAGGCGTCGGGCGGAAACGATTTCCTGCTCCGGAAGACGGCCCGCGACGGCATGACCGTGGCGGTGTGCTCCCGTGAAATCACACCGAGGTTCGTTTGAAATGAAGCGCATTCTGATATTCTCAGGAACCACAGAGGGAAGGGAGCTGGCCGAATGGCTGGACTCCGAGGGCATAATGGTGCACGTCAGGGTCGCCACCGAGTACGGGGCCGTCGTCATGGAGCCCAGTCGGAACATAGACGTCCGCGTGGGAAGCTGCGGCGGCGCCGAGGGCATCGCCAAGGTGATCGACGAGCTCTCGATCGGCATCGTCGTCGACGCCACCCATCCGTACGCACTCAACATAACGAGGCACATCAGGGAAGCCTGCGAGAAGACCGGGGCCGAGTACATCAGGCTCAGGAGGGCGGACTCCGAGGAGGACGCCGGCGACGTCGTGAGGGTGAACAGCGTCGAGGAGGCTGTGGAGTACCTGAAGGGCACTGACGGCAGGATCCTCGCCGCCACCGGCTCCAACGAGCTGGCGCTCTACACCAGGATACCCGACTACACCGAGAGGGTCGTCGCCAGGGTCCTGTCCACGGTCGAGTCAGTCCAGAAGTGCGCCGCACTCGGATTCGAGGGGAGGAACCTCATCTGCGCCCAGGGGCCGTTCTCCGAGGAGATGAACGTCGCCATGCTCAAGCAGACCGGGGCGAGGTACATGGTCACCAAGGACTCCGGCGACGCCGGAGGGTTCAGCGAGAAGGTCCGTGCGGCGAGGAGAGCGGGGGCCACCCTGGTCGTCATCGACAGGCCGGAGGAGAGGGGACTGGACTTCAACCAGGTGCAGTCCAGGCTCGCTGAGGAGCTCGAGTTCCCGTTCTCGAGGATCGAGCCCCCCACACCCAGACTCTCCAAGCGCAGGGTGTCCCTGATCGGCATCGGGATGGGTCCCGGGGACCTCACCGAGAGGTCGGCTTCGATCGTCTCCGGCGCTGACCTGCTGGTGGGCGCCAAGAGGATGCTGGAGGCCGTGGATGCCTCCGGCAAGGACACCCTGACGGAATACAGGTCGGACGTCATACTCAGATACCTGGACGACAACCCGCGCTACAGGAACGTGGCTGTGCTGCTGTCCGGCGACGTCGGGTTCTACAGCGGCGCCAAGGGCCTGCTTGAGAGGATCGACCGCAACGTCTACGACGTCGATGTGGAGCCGGGGATCTCGTCCATCGTGTATCTGTGCGCCAAGCTGGGCACCACGTGGCAGGACGCCTATCTCACCAGCAGCCACGGCAGGGACTCCAACATCGTCAACCTGGTGGGCACCCGCGCGAAGGTGTTCACCCTTCTGTCCGGACAGGACTCCGTCCACGACATGTGCAGGCAGCTGTTCGAGTACAACCTCAACAGCGTGTCGGTCACCGTCGGGCAGGACTTCGGATACCCGACGGAGAGCATCTTCACGGGTAGCCCCTCCGAGTGCCTGGACGAGAGCTTCGGGGACCTCTGCGTGGCGCTCATCGTGAACCCCACCCCAGACACCCGCAACTCCATCTCCATCCCCGACGAGGCATTCACCCGCGGCGACGCCCCCATGACCAAGAGCGAGGTCAGGACACTGTCCGTCGCGAAGCTCAAGCTGTGCAGGGACTCCGTCGTCTACGACATAGGCGCCGGGACCGGCTCCGTGTCGATCGAGATGGCCCTCACCGCATACCTCGGGAAGGTGTACGCCATCGAGAGGGAGGACATCGCCGCCGACCTCATCGAGATAAACAAGCGCAAGTTCCAGGCGGCGAACCTGGAGGTAGTCAGAGGGCTGGCCCCGGAGGCCATGGCGGACCTCCCCGCCCCTACCCATGCGTTCATAGGCGGCTCCGCCGGGAACCTCAAGTCCATAGTGGAGTGCCTGCTCGACAAGAACCCTGACGTCAGGATCGTGATCAACTCGGTGACCATCGAGACGATGGCGGAGACGATGCAGGTCATCAGGGACCTGGGACTGGTCGAGGAGGAGATCGTGAACGTCACCATATCGAAGTCGAAGCGCCTGGGCAGGTACCACCTGATGACCGGGCAGAACCCCGTGTACATCGCGGTGGTGAGGGGCAGATGAGCCTTCCCAGGTTCATGATCGCGGCGCCGTCCAGCGGGTCGGGCAAGACGCTCGTGACCTGCGGGATCCTCCAGGCTCTGGTGAACCGCGGGCTAAAGGTGGCCTCGTTCAAGTGCGGACCGGACTACATAGACCCGATGTTCCACTCCAGGGTCATAGGTGCCAGATCCAAGAACCTGGACGCATTCTTCGTCGGAGACGAGACGCTCAGATACCTGTTCGGCAGGACCGCCGAGACCTGCGACATATCCGTGGTCGAGGGCGTCATGGGGTTCTACGACGGCATGGGCATCCTGAGCTCGGAGGCCAGCTCCTACGACGTCTCCCAGAAGCTGGACATCCCGGTGGTACTCCTCCTGAACTGCAGGGGCGCCAGCCTGTCCGTCCTCCCGATGCTCAAGGGGTTCCTGGAGTTCAGGCCCAACAACATCAGGGGTGTCATTTTCAACAACATGTCCCAGAGGGTGTACGAGACCATCGCGCCCGCGGCCCGCGAGATGGGCGTGGAGCCCATCGGATACGTGCCGAAGGTCAGCGACCTGGTCCTCGAGAGCAGGCATCTGGGCCTCGTCCTCCCGTCGGAGATCGACGAGCTGAAGTCCAAGCTCAACAGGCTCGCGGAGGTCCTCGAAGGGACACTCGACCTGGACACCCTCATCGCCCTCGCAGGGTCGGCGCCGGACATCGACTACACGGCCCCGGAGGTCGGAAGGATTGAGGGCACCGTGAGGATCGGCCTCGCCGCCGACGAGACGTTCTGCTTCACCTACGAGGACAACGTCGAGCTCCTGGAGAGATGCGGTGCGGAGATCGTCAGGTTCTCCCCAATGTCGGATGCCTCCCTCCCGGACGTTGACGGCATCGTCCTGTCCGGCGGATACCCGGAACTCCACTCTGCCGAGCTCGAGTCCAACGCATCGATGCTCAGGGACATCAGGGAGAAGGTCTCCGCAGGGATGCCCTGCATCGCCGAGTGCGGGGGCTTCATGTACCTGCACGACAGGATGGAGGACCAGAACGGGGAGATGCACAGCATGTGCGGCGTCATACCCGGAGAGGTGAGGAACACCGGGAAGCTGACCAGATTCGGGTATGCGACATTCACCCCGCTCGTCCCCGACGGCGTCACCCGCGGCGGACTGTCCGTGAAGGGACATGAGTTCCACTACTGGGACAGCGACAACTGCGGTTCCGACTGGAAGGCTGTGAAGGCCAACGGCAGGGAGTACACCTGCATCCACGACACCGGCTCCATGGTGGCTGGATACCCGCACCTCTACTACTACTCCAACCCGGAGTTCGCCCTCAGGTTCCTCGAAAGGTGCAGGGAATACGCGGAGCGCCGCTGACACCGCCTCGCTGAAACATCAGGCCCAATGCTCCGTGAATCCGAAGGGATCGACCCGAAAGAATGTGAAAAATCAGGAACTGGAGGGGGATGACCCCCTCGGTTTGATCCGGGACCGACCCGGAGAGAGCGTTCAGCGCATCTCAATCGGGACCGCATCCGCGAGCTCCTTGTCGGTCTCGGAAACGATCCACCAGAACGGCCTCGCCGCCGACATGCAGTCGTCACCGTAGGATGAGACCGCGAAGTACCTGATGTTCTTGAACAGGGACTCCGCAACCCTCACGAACCCGTCCTGGCCGTTCTCCATCAGGTACCTCCTGACGTCCTTGTCCTCCATTCTGGGGCTGATGATGTCGTTCTTGGTGGCCACGATGGCCAGCGGGACCTCCGATGCCCTGTTGGGGCTCGTGCCGGTGATCTGCGAGTACATGAAGTGGAAGGATTCGAAGACATCCATCGGGGTCGCGCCCTTCCTCTGCCTGGTCAGCGCTATGGGGTCGAAAGCGAAGACGATACCGTCGGTGTACGTGTAGTACTCCTCGAACAGAGCCTTCCCCTCCTTCGGCTCGAACTCCTGTCCGGAGATGTCGTTGATCAGGATCTCCTTGTCCTGCATCGTCCTGGACCTGAGGAACATGCACTCCGAATCCAGCTCGCCGGGAGCGGTCTTCGGGGCGACGTCCTTGGCGAGGACCGCCTGCTTGGATATGCCGGGCGTGACCGCCTCGACGGATACGTCCCTCGTCCTGGCCATCTTCGTGATCGTGTCCACGGCGGCCAGCATCATGGTCGTCTTCCCGGAACCTACCGCTCCGACCATCGCGACGGACACGGGCATGGCCTCCCTGGTCTCTATGTCGGAGCCGCAGTAGGGGCAGATGGTCCTCAGACCGGACCTCTTCCCCGAGGTGCAGGGGATCTCGTGCCCGTTGTTGCACACATGGTACTTGTACCCGTACTCGTTGGGAACGGGGTAGTCGAGGTCGAGACCGCATTTGCATTTGACCTTGGGCCTCTCGAAGTTCCTCTTGCACTTGGGGCACACGGCGAACTGCGTGGACTTCTCGTACTCCCTGCCCTCGCGCTTGGCTGCGGACTTGATCTTGGCCCCGATGGCTATCCTCACGACCGCGTAGGGGACGATCAGGAAGACGGTCAACATGAGAGACCAGAACGCATAGAACGGAAGCAGTATGATGGGAACGATGACCAGCGGCTTGGATTTGTCCCAGCAGGCTGCCAGAAGGCCCCAGGGCGCCGCAAGGCACCTGGCCGCGGAGGAGGGCCTGTGCGTCCAGAGGTACTGGGCCGGATTGGTGGTCCCGGTGCAGTCCAGGGACGGCTTCGTGACCATGCCCAGCACGGCCAGCACGAATCCCAGCAGTACGAGCGCCAGCTCGATGATCTTCAGGGTCCCGGCGTCGCCGGTGATGCTGACGCCGATCAGCGACAGGAAGGAGTCGTAGGCTCCGGTAAGGAAGCCTACGTACTCCCCCAGGTCGATGCCCAGCTCCTCCCCGTGGGGGAGGAAGAGGAACATGGAGACCACTCCCGTCTCCATGAGGTTCTGCACCGTCAGCACCAGCGACAGCGCAGCGTAAATGAGTGCAATACCGAAGACGACCCCCACGATCGCCTTGTTCATCCCTTTCATCGCCAGGGGATATGGATACTGATTTTATTTTGCTATCGGGGGTCGTAGAGAACACGCGTCTCGGAGACCGAACGGACGCACCTCGCAGGTGTCTCTGATGCATCCTTCCAGGGAGGATAGGAGCCACGATCATCCGAACCATCCTGTCGAGCCGACAACGGTTGTGATGTTGAGTCACATGAGCGACCCCATATATCGAGAGATCCGACACCTCATCACCAGGGAGGAAGCCCACCGCAGGGGGCTTCCCTATGGTGGGTCCCCATGACCTGAGAACTCAGAGGAGGTGAATGACTGAATCAGAGGAGTCAGGACCAGGGACTCACACTACAATTCGCGTCCCTGGTCCTTCAGGTGGTTCGACCGTTCGTCGAACTGCTGAAGTGACCCGCTTCGCGAGCGGATAAACCTTTTAGGCCGTCGAGAGACGACCGCCTGCGGTCTGTTATCTGCATCGGATACAGGATATATAAACATGGAACCGCCCCCACCCCGGTGCGGCACCCGAATGAGAGCCCGTGTCGACGTCCTGGATTCCACAGCAACGCATGGCTGCGGACCCTCGCCTGCCTGGGCCGTTTGGCGGCTTCGCCCATCTCGGGCGACCGGTTCCCGCCGTACGGCGGGAGTTCCGGGTTCAGCGGATGTACGAGTACACGCTCAGAGCCGACACCAGCACCATCACGACCCCGAGGACCCTGATGAAGGTGTCCGAGGTGGCGTTTGGGTATACCAGAAGGAGCACCCCGAGGACGATAAGCACTATGCCCACGGCCAGGGCTGTGTTCCTGCGGCGGTTCCCAGCATCCAGGTTCCCGACTATCGCGAGAACCCCCAGCACCATGAGGAACAGGGCGACGATTATCATGAGCAGCGTAGTCATCGTCCCGGTGGCGACCACCAGCAGCAACCCTATCACGGCCAGGACCGCGCCCAGCGCCAGTTTCATCGTGTCGTTGGACCTCACCCCGCGGCTCACGTAAGACGAACCGACGACGATCATCATGACCCCTGCGAACACGACCACGATCTGGATCGCCCCGGATCCGACTATCACCATTATCAGTCCGACGAACAGCATCAGGACCGCCGTCGCCAGCGGGTCCCTGGTCGGCGAGACCTTCTCCACATCCCTTCCCATGCCTGGCGTATCTGAAGGACTCATATTAAGGAGTGCGAAGGTTGATAGACCCCGCACCCGTTCGGTGTCCCATGGTTAAGACAGTCAGCGCCTCCCATATCCTCGTCGGGAGCGAGAAGGACGCACAGAAGATCATGGACCGCATCGCCAAGGGCGAGGACTTCGCCGAGCTCGCGAAGAGGTTCTCTAAATGCCCCTCCAAGTCCAAGGGAGGGAACCTCGGATGGTTCGGCAAGGGTCAGATGGTCCCCGAGTTCGAGCAGGCCTGCTTCAACGGGAAGACGGGCGACGTGGTCGGACCCGTGAAGACGGAGTTCGGATACCACATCATAAAGATCACCGGCCAGAAGTGACCGGGAAACGTTTTTGGGCCCGACCCCCGGCCTCCGGGGGAGGGACCCTTTTTACTGGTTTCAGGACGAGACCTTCTTCAGCTGGTAGAACTCGACCAGCTGGAGGATTCCTGCGATGATCAGGATCACGCCGATCACGGTCATGACCAGATCCGCGGCCCCGTCAAGGTTGAACAGGCCGTAGATACCCACGACGATCATCAGGATCCCGACGATCACTGTTACGATCTTGCTTCCCTTTGCGACGGCGAAGCCTCCGCCCATGCCAAGCAGGGAGACGAGACCGATGAGGATGATGGCGATGCACAGCATAGCCATCATGAAGTCCTCCACCAGCCCTGTGACCAGCAGGAGGGCGAGACCTATCACGAACACCACCGCACCCATCACGAGTGTCGGGGTGAACTTGGACCTGAATCCCCCGTATAGGGTGAACGCACCCATCACGAGGCACAGTACTCCCGCGATGATCAGGATGATGCTCAGGGATTCGCCCTGGAGAGCGACCATGATTATACCGATGATCAGCAGGAAGATGCCCGATATGAGGGAATCCTTCCAAGGATTGAATTTCTCGATGGTTACTTCCATTGGATACCACCGGGAAGGAGTATCCGGTACCCACACCTAAATTCTTTGTGGGAAATACAGAGTCTGCAAGCCGACATCAGAAATCGTATAAAGAAAGGGGTTTGGGAAAAGGTTTGATGGATTGTGTTCCGGGACCTTACATTCCCATCTTCTTCCTGACATCGCCGTCGAACATGAAGACGAGCATGTACAGGTAGACGATGGCCATGAGGATGCAGGACAGGATGTTGATCCAGTCTCCACCGAAGGCACCGGCGACCTTCAGGATGAACTCGATCAGGAAGATGACGACCAGGATGATCCAGAGGATCTTGTCGAAGTTCGTCGTCTTTCCGTCGTCGATCTTTCCGCCGATCCAGACGATGATGATACCGATGATCAGGATGACCACGTTGGTCCAGGTGGAGATTCCGACGCCCCAGATTCCCGCGATGGCCGCGAAGAACGCAGAGACGATGGTGGCAAGTCCGACGGTCTTGACGAACTGGGCGAGGACCTCGATCTTGGCGGAGATCTCTCCCTTGCGCACCTTGTTACCGAATCCGAAGTAGATGAGCGCCGCGAGCAGCGCTCCGATACCGACCACGACATTGGCGAGCCTGTCGTCACCCTCGGTGGTGGCACCGTTCCAAATCATCAGGATGGCGGAGATGATCATCAGGATTCCGATGAAGAACAGGCCCCAACCTGCGATTTTTGTGTTGTCGAAGAATGACATGTTAAATTGAATCCAGGTGGACCGTATATAATTTTGAGCGGAGTACAACAGAATGGTCAATCCATTTAGGAACTTCTAAAAATACTTTTCATGAACGCGTCATCCATCCAGAGCGAAACGTGCCAATCATAAATACGATGGGAGACGATTCGGGCATTTATGGTATACGCATGCCCTGCTGAGAGCGACCCCAGAGACAAGCTGGAGGACTATGTCAAGGACCCGGAATACAAGACGATCGCCGGCCTCAGGACCGAGGGGCTGCAGGGCCTCATCGACCTCGTGACAGCGGAGATCAAGAGGCAGGAGCCCGACTCCAAGACGATATTCATCGACAGGGAGGTTCTCAGCGACAACGGGATCGATTTCCCCAAGGACCTCGCCAAGTACATGGAGGAGGAGATGGCCTCCGGCCAGAGATGCAACTTCCTCATGTGCGACGACCTCCCTGTGATCAACTGGCAGTCCGCGCTCCAGGGGATGCAGGGGAGGAACGTGCAGGTGTACTGCTTCTCCGTCGCATGCAGGCAGATCCCGTCCTGCGCGAAGATGCTCTGAGCCCGTCACCATAACGATTTCTCAGAATCCTACGTGCGAGAGCACGGTGAGGAAGGCCGGCGGGCCCCCACGGGTCCGCCGGAATTATCATTGCTCCGGGAAGGCGTCCTTTATCGCCTGGAGCATATCGTGGAAAGTTGTCTTCTCGGGGACTATGTCCGGTTTGAACCCGAGGCTCTCGAGCCTCTCGGAGGTGGGCTTGCCGATGGCGGCGATCTTTATCTGGCGGAGGTACTCGTCGCCCCTCTCCTTCCCGAAGTGCTCCTCCACGTGCCTGATGAACGAGGAGGCGGACATCGGAGACGAGAACGCCATAACGTCCAGCTGACGCCTCTTGACTGCCAGCAGGAGATGGAGGAGCGCGGGGCACATCCCGACCTCCTTCAGCTTGTATGATGCGATGGACACGAGGTCCGCGCCGGCGGCCCTGAGACCATCGGAGAGCACGTCCGAGCCGCTGTCGGAGCGCACGATGACGACCCTCCTCCCTGCGGCCTCGTCCTTCAGGAGGTCCACCAGCCCGTATGACGAGTAGTCCTCGGGGACGGCGTCGACGCTAAACCCGGCTGCCTCCAGCTTCTTGGTGGTGGCGGGACCGATGGAGACGATCTTCGCTCCCTGGAAAACCTGCCCGATCCTGTCACCGAAGAACTTCTGGCACTGCTCCACGGCGGTGGACGAGCCGAACACGACGACGCATCCGTCGGTGACCGATTCCTCCAGCCTCTTGAACTCCTCGTCGTCCCCCGGGAGGATCTCCAGGGAGGGCGCGGCCATGACGTCGAGGCCCATGGCGCGGGCCTCGTCCATGGAGTCCTTGATCCTCTGGGTGGGGCGCGTGAAGCCGACGACCGTCATGCCAGGTCCCCCAGGATGTCGCGGACCTTGGCGACGGACCCGATGACCATGATGCCTGGGGGCTCGAGGCCGTTGTCCCTGATGGCCGACTCCAGACCGGAGACGGTGGTGACGGCCACTTTCTGCTCAGGCGTGGAGCCCTTGGATATGATCGCGGCCGGCATGTCCGGCGACATCCCGCCCTCGATGAGCTGCTGCGAGATGTGCCCGGCGTTGCCGAGCCCCATGAGGATCACGAGCGTCCCGTGGCCACCGACCAGGGCCTTCCAGTCGATCCTGTCCTCGGTGCGGTCCGCCTTCTCGTGGCCGGTGATGAACGTCACGAGCGAGGTGTGGTCCCTGTGGGTCACGGGTATGCCCGCGAGCTCCGGGACCGAGATGGAGGAGGACACGCCGGGGACGACGTGGACCTCTGCCCCCGCCTTCCTCAGCTCCTCGGCCTCCTCCGCGCCGCGCCCGAAGAGGAACGGGTCCCCTCCCTTGAGGCGGACGACGGTCTTGCCCTCCTGGGCGTACTTGACGAGGAGCTCGTTGGTCTGCCACTGGCTCAGGTGGTGGTCCCTCGCCCTCTTTCCGGCGTCGATGAGCTCGGCGCCCTCCTTGCACTCCTTCAGGAGCTCCGGGTTGGCCAGCGCGTCGTACATGACGACGTCCGCGCTCCTCAGGAGCTCCATGCCCTTGATCGTGAACAGCCCGGGGTCCCCCGGTCCAGCCCCTACGAGATATACCTTGCCGGTCATATTGTGTCCCTCTTTCCTGTGAGATACTCAGCGATGTCGAGGAGCTCGTCCATGATGTAGTCGCACGGCAGGACGGTCTCGACCCTCCTGGGCTCCTCGGTGTAATCGTAAGAAACCGCCCTGACCCTGACCATGTCGCCCTCGACTGTCGCGTTGATCCCGACGGGCGACGAGCATCCGGCCCCCATGAGCTTCATGATGCCCCTCTCCACGCCGGTGGCGATCCTGGTGGGCATGTCGTCCAGCCTCTGGAGGGCGATGCGGGTGGCGTCGTCGCTCTTCCTGCACTCCACCGCTATCGCGCCCTGCGCGGGGGCGGGGATGAACCTGGTCTTGTCCAGGACGTGCATCGGACGGTCTATCCCCATGCGGTCCAGACCGGCCTTCGCCAGGATGATGGCGTCGAAGTCACCGTCGTCCAGCCTCTGGAGGCGCGTGTGGATGTTCCCCCTGAGGTTGACGATCTCCAGGTCCGGACGGACCTCGTGGAGCTGCTTCTCCCTCCTGACGGACGCCGTTCCGACCCTCGCACCCTGCGGAAGGTCCTCCAGCGGACAGGGCAGGATGACGTCCTCGTCGGCGTCCCTGGGGAACACCGCCACGACCATCAGCTCCTTGTTGACGTCGATGGGAATGTCCTTCAGCGAGTTGACGGAGCAGTCGATGGCCCCCTTGATCATGGCCTCGTCCAGCTCGCGGACGAAGGCTCCAGTGGCGGCCATCTGGTTGAGCGGGGATGTGAGGTCGATGTCGCCCAGCGACTTGAGGCCGATGACCTCGCAGTCTATGTCGGGGTTGGCCCCGGCCATCCTCTGGCAGAAGATCTCGGTCTGCCTCATGGCCAGCTTGCTCTCGCGGGTTCCGACCCTCATCCCTTGACCTCCGCGAAGAAGCCCTTGAACGCCTCCTCGAGCCTTGTGACGGCCTCGGCGTCGTGGGCGATGGACATGAAGTCTACCTCGAGCGCGGACGGCGGCAGGTACACCCCGTGGGAGAGCATGTACCTGAACATCCTGTCGAACATGGCGCGGTCGGTGGTCTCGGCCTGCGAGCCGTTGGTGACCTCCTCCGGGCCGAAGAATATCGAGAACATCGACGCGATGGAGTTGACGCATCCCTTCACGCCGGAGTCGGCCATGGAGTCGCGTATGGACGCGACCAGGGTCTGGGTCCTCTGCTCCAGCTTGGAGTAGTTGTCGTCGGAGCACATCACGTCGATCTGGGCGAGTCCCGCGGCCGCGGAGACCGGGTTGCCCGCGAAGGTCCCCGCCACGTAGACCGGGCCCTGGGGGGCGACGTTCTCCATGATGCCGCGCCTGCCCATGAAGGCCCCTGCGGGGAACCCTCCGCCGATGATCTTGGCCATGGTGGTCATGTCGGGGGTGACGCCGAACCTCTTCTGGGCGCCTCCGGACGATGCACGGAACCCGGTGATGACCTCGTCGAAGATCAGGACGACGTCGTTCTCCTCCGTAACCCTCCTCACATCCTCCAGGTACCCTTTGGACGGCGTGACGACGCCGACGTTACCGAGGATCGGCTCCATGATGACGCAGGCTATGTCCCCGTCCCTCTCCAGGAGGTCCGACATGGCCTGGATGTCGTTGTACTCCACGACGTGGGTGTGCTTGGCGGTGTCCGCCGGGACCCCCTTCGAGGAGGGCACGCCGAACGCGGAGCCGCTGCCGGCCTTCACCAGCGCTGTGTCGTGGGCCCCGTGGAACCCGCCGTTCATCTTGACGACGCCGTCCCTTCCGGTGACCCCGCGGGCCACCCTGATGGCGTGCATGGTGGCCTCGGTGCCCGAGCAGGTGAGCCTGCACATCTCGGCCGAGGGGACCTCCCTGGTGATCCTCTCGAGCAGCGCCAGCTCCTGCTCTGACGGGGCGCCGTAGACGGTTCCCTTGGACAGCTGGGCGCGGGCGGCGTCCATCACCCTGGGGTGGGCGTGCCCGGTGATGAGGGGGCCGTAGGCCATGCAGAGGTCGATGTACTCGTTGCCGTCCGCGTCCCTCATCCTGCATCCGTCGCCGGACTCGATGAAGGCCGGGTAGGGCTTGAACGCCCTGACCGGGCTGGAGACCCCGCCGGGGGTGATCCTGGACGATTCGGAGTAGAGCTCCTGGGACCTGTCCATGGTATCACAGCAGCCTTGCCGCCTGCCTGGCGAAGTATGTGATTATGATGTCCGCGCCGGCCCTCTTGATCCCGAGGAGGGACTCCATCATGATCCTCTCCTCGTCGATCCATCCGTTGCCGGCGGCGGCCTTGATCATCGCGTACTCCCCGGAGACCTGGTAGGCCGCCAGCGGGAGGTCGAACCTCTCCCTCGCATCGCGGATGATGTCGAGGTAGGGGCCGGCGGGCTTGACCATGATGATGTCCGCGCCCTCGGCGACGTCCATCTCGATCTCCCTCATCGCCTCCAGCCTGTTGCCGCAGGGCATCTGGTAGCTGGCGCGGTTGCCCTTGCTGGGGGCGGAGTCGGCCACGTCCCTGAAGGGCCCGTAGTACCCGCTGAAGAACTTGGCGCTGTAGGCCATGATGGGGACGTTCTTGAACCCGGCGTCGTCCAGGGCGATCCTGATGGCGGCGATCTGCCCGTCCATCATGCCGCTGGGGGCGATGATGTCCGCGCCTGCCTCGGCCTGGGACACGGCAGTCTTCCCGTAGAGCTCGATGGTCTCGTCGTTCATCACGTAGCCGTGGTCGTCCAGCACCCCGCAGTGTCCGTGGTCAGTGTACTCGCAGAGGCACAGGTCGGCGATGACGACCATGTCGGAGTTCTCCTTGAGCCCGGCGATGGCCTTCTGGACCACGCCCTCCCTCTCGTACGCGCCGGTTCCGCAGGCGTCCTTGTGGCTCGGCACCCCGAAGACCATGACGGAGTTGACCCCGCTCCCCTGGATGTCGTCGGCGATGTCCTGGTATCCCTTGAGGGGGTACGTCTCCACGCCCGGCATGGAGTCGGTCATCTTCACGGAGTCTATGTTGGCGTCGAAGAAAATGGGCAGCACGAACTCGTCGGGGTGCAGCCTGGTCTCCGCCACAAGGTTCCTCATCCTCTCGCTCTGTCTGAGTCTCCTCAGACGCACATCTGGGTACATCATCATTGCACATCCCTCAATCCGAAAAGGTCGACGGCCGCGTTGCACGTGTCGATGCGTCCGTCGCGTGAGGCCTCCCTCAGGTTCTTGTAGAGTTCGGCCGTGAACTTGTTTGTGAGAGCCCTGGACAGGTCGTCCAGGAGCTCGTGGATGTCGGCTGATCCCGCCCTGGACATGGCGGTCTCCAGCTCGTGCTCGCGTATCCCGGCCAGCTTGATCCCCAGCCTGCGGATGACGTCGTTGGCGAACTGCTCCTTCTGCTCCGCGTCGAGCCTGGCCAGCTCCTGGCCTATGATCCTCTCCGCGGAGACGATCTCGTTCCTCCTGCGCTCCACGTTGCGCATGGCGATGGTCTCGAGCGCGTCCATGTTGTCGAGCTCGACGTTGGGGATCTCCGCGACCTTGTCGTCGGTGTTCCTGGGGATCGAGACGTCGATGATCAGGAGCTTCCTGTCGGGACGGAGCCTCATCGCGTCCGCGACGTGGTGCCAGTGAAGCACCGCGTGGGGAGCGCCGGTGGCCACCAGGACCAGGTCGGAGTCGGCCACGGCCTCGGTGAGGCGCGCCATGCTGACCGCCTTGCCGCCGAGTTCGTCCGCGAGCTCGATGGCGCGGCTGTAGGTCCTGTTGGAGACGATGACCGTCCCCACGTTCTTGCCGATTAGGTTCTTGGAGATCACCGAGGCTATGTCGCCCGCGCCGAGAATCGTGATCGCCTTCCCGCCGAGGTCGCCGATCCTGCTCTCGGCCAGCTCCACGGCGGCGGACCCGACCGAGACGGCGCCCTTGTTCAGAGCGGTCTCGGATCTGACCCTCTTCCCGACGATCATGGCGTTGTCGAACAGGCGCGTGAGCATCTGGCCCACATGGCCCTGCTCCTTCGCCTTCGCGTACGACTCCCTGACCTGGTGCTGGATCTGGTCCTCGCCGACGATCAGCGAGTCCAGGCCGCAGACGACCCTGAAAAGGTGCTTGATGCTCTCCTTGTCCTCCAGTATGTACGCGATGTTGGAGGACGGGACTATGGACTTGATTATGGTGGACAGGTACTCGGACACCGTCCTGTTGTCGGAGGTGGCGGTGTAGACTTCGAAGCGGTTGCAGGTCCTGACTATGACGTACTCGGACACCGCGTCCAGGACGGACACGTGCTTCCCGACCTCCTCCTCCAGTATGGGGACCACGTTGTTCAGACCCTCCGTGCCCCCGGCGGAGGAGTGCGTTACATGCATGCTAACGATCATGATAGACCGCCCTTGTCCAGCGCCCTCTCGTAGGCGCCCTGCCGGTCCCCTTCCCTTAGCATCCCCCAGATGCCGTCGTCCGCGAGCACGGACGCCAGGTACGCGGCCCTCTCCGGCTGCGTGGGAATCCTGTCGCGTATGACCTTCCTGAGCTCCACCAGGAGCTCCAGCATGGAGTCGTACGACGGGTCGAGGAGCTCGTCGATCCTCTCGATCACGTACGGAGGGAACGCGGGGACGCGGCCCTCGGAGGAAACGGTGACGGTGAACCCGTCCCTGTGCAGCGTGGACGGTATCAGGACGTCGCCCCCGCCGTGGGCGGAGTTCGTCATGATGCCCCTGGACATGGACACGTCCCTGATGGCGTCGTTCAGCTCGTGGCTGGCGGTCGCGGCGACGACTATGTCGGAGCCGTCCATGTACGTCCCGGCGGTCACCGGGTTGACGGCCACGCGGACCACATCCTCAGCGATCCCCTCGAGCTCGGGGAGGACCTCGGGCGACACCACCCTGATCCTGAAACCCTCGAAATGCCTGCACTTGCGCAGGGCGACCTTCCCGCCGCCGAACACGGTCACCAGGCGGTCGCCGGGCGACAGGACGATCGGGGACATCAGGACCTTCTCCAAAACGCTCACTCCTCCTTACGGAGACCCTGATGGCGAAGGTTGTGATAAACTCTTGGTTTATGCGTCCAACCGCCTGAAAGTATGCCATAAAGAACAGGGGCGGACCGGCGGCCGGACCGCCCCGGATAGAAATGACGACGTCAGACCCTGTCCAGCGCCTGCTCCAGATCGGCGATGATGTCGTCGATGTGCTCGCATCCGATGGAGAGCCTGATGGTCGACGGCCTTATCCCGGCCTCCTCCAGCTGCTCGTCGGTCAGCTGCGAGTGGGTGGTTATCGCCGGCGGGATCACCAGGGACTTCATGTCGGCGACGTTGGCCAGCAGGGAGAACAACCTCAGCGAGTCGGCGAAGCGCTTGGCCCCCTCCCTGCCGCCCTTGGTCTCGAAGGTGAAGATCGAGCCGGCCCCGTTGGGGAAGTACCTCTCGTAGAGGGCGTGGTCAGGATGGTCCGGCAGCATGGGGTGGTTGACCCTCTCCACCTTCGGGTGCCCGGCGAGGAACTCCACCACCCTCTCGGTGTTGTAGACGTGCCTCTCGACCCTCAGGGACAGGGTCTCCAGCCCCTGCATCAGCGCGAACGAGTTCACGGGCGAGATGCAGGCGCCCATGTCCCTCAGGATGATGGCGCGGATCCTGCCGCAGAACGCCGAACCGGGCATGTCCCTGGCGAAGCTCACGCCGTGGTAGCTGGGGTCGGGGTCCGACAGGTGCGGGAACCTCCCCGAGCCGGCCCAGTCGAACCTGCCGTTCTCCACGATCACCCCTCCCAGCACCAGTCCGTGTCCGCCGATAAACTTCGTGGCCGATTCGATGACGATGTCGGCGCCGTGCTCCAGGGGCCTGAAGAGGTACGGGGTGGCGAAGGTGTTGTCGACCACCAGCGGGACGCCGTGCCTGTGGCACATCTCCGCCAGGGCGTCGATGTCGATGAGGTTGGCGTTGGGGTTGCCGATGGTCTCCACGAACACGGCCTTGGTGTTGTCCCTGATTGCGGCCTCGAACCTGCCGATGGGATCCGGCTGCGTGGGATCCACGAAGGTGCACCCCACGCCGTAGGACTTCAGGGTGTGGTCGAAGTAGTTGATCGTCCCACCGTAGATGGTGATCGATGACACGATGTGGTCCCCGGCGAACGCCAGGTTGTTGATGGTGTACGCGATCGCGGCCGCGCCCGAGGCGACGGCCAGGGCGGCGGTGCCACACTCCAATGTCGCGACCCTCCTCTCGAAGGCCTCGGTGGTTGAGTTGGTGAGCCTGCTGTAGATGTTCCCCTCCTTCTGGAGGGCGAACCTGGCCGCCGCGTCGTCGCAGTCCTTGAAGACGTAGGACGTGGTAAGGTAGATGGGCGTCGCGCGGGCGTCCGAAGCGGGGTCCGGGGACTCCTGCCCGGCATGGAGCATGACGGTCTCGAATCCCTGCCCGGCCGGGTTGAGCGGTCCGCCCGGCACGTTCCTTTCCTCTCTGAATCCCATTTGAAAGCCTCTTGACGGGAATCCGGGAGGGGCTATTTGAACACAGCCGGGGGACGCTCCATCCTGACGATGGTTCAGTACTTCAGCGGGATGCCGATGCTCCTCTCGTAGTACGCCTTGTTGAAGAACCTGCGGCGGCCCACGGTGGAGTCCCCGAACTCGATCGCGTCCTTGGGGCAGAGCTCCACGCATCCCATGCACAGGGAGCACCTCTCCTCGTCCCAGACGGGCTTCCTGTGGTACACCTTGATGACCTGCTCCGGGCAGATCTCCTCGCAGAGCCTGCACTCGATGCAGGCGTCGTTGAGCCTGAAGTTCTCGGTCAGGCGCTGCTCGTCGTACATGGGGTAGATCTGGCGCCAGTCCTTGTCCCCCTTGTGCTCGCAGAAGTCCCCGGACTCGCCCTTCCTGAGGGAGTCTATTATGTCCGCGACCCTTGCGTCGGCGGCTTCGAGGGTGGCCTTCTCCTGCTCGGGGGTCGGCGGCTCGAATGCGAATATCGAGTTGTCCGGCATGACGACGTCGTAGCAGGCGTCGATGTGAAGCCTGTCCCCTAGCTTCTCCGCCAGCATCTCGCAGGCTCCCCCTGACTCCTCGCCGCACGTGGCGACGCAGAACACCCTGCCGGGGTTCCTCACGACGATGTTCTCCGCCAGCTCCGCCACCATGCGGGGCAGGCCGTAGTAGTACACGGGGAAGACGAACCCGACATCCTCGCCGCCGGCGTCGTAGCCGTAGCGCTTGTACCTGACCGCGGCGGCGAGGTCGACCATCCTCACGCCGATTGCCTCGGAGATGCAGCTGGCGACGGAGTAGGAGTTCCCTGTTCCGGAGAAGACGAATATCATGACCCCGGTTGCCGCATCCGACGATATAAAGGAATCGTCCGAATATGTAACGGCGTTAATACCGTTAAGGATGCTGCACTATCGCCCAGAGGTTCTCCACCCACTCCCTGTCGTCGGTGGTATCCAGCCATTCCTGGAAGTCTACCCTCCCGCCGTGGCAGTGCTTGCGGTAGTTCACGATCTCCGGGGCGCGGAACGGCGTGAGCCTGAACTCCCCCGACAGGGTCCTGACCTGGTAGGACGCCCTCTGGGTCTCGGACATCATCCTCATCAGGATCTGCCCCTTGTACATCGGATCCTCCTTAGACAGGTCGCAGATGTCCCACCTGACCGCGGACACAGCGAGGGAGTACAGGGCGACGGAGTCGCAAGCCATCCTTTCGAAGTCCGGGTCGTTGTCGCCGGGACCGTCGAAGGCCGCATGTGCCAGTTTCCCCGCGCACTCCACGATCATGTCGCATGTGTCGGTGGATTCTAGCCGGATCTCCGTCTCCGGGATCTCCCCGAGGATCTCCTGTACTATCACACGCTGGAACCTGATTATGGCATCCGTCTTCGCATCCATTGGAATCCCTTTGAGTGCATCGGGTGAGGGGATATGAAAGTTGTTCAGGGGAACCTCCGGTCCTCTCCTGAATAGGGACGGACAGGGACCGTTCCGACCATCGCGGGTGCCGTCCGGATGCCGATGGACCCCGGACTCCGTATCTGACATATCACTACCCAGCTCCCTGTAATCCTCCGTATCCTATGTCGGGCAGGAACATAATCCAGATGCGCCTACGTCGTCCAACCACCTTTTCTATTCCAACAGGGAGCAAGACACATGATGACAGACAGAAGGACGCTGGTCCTGATGTGCGCCGTAATCGTCCTGCTCTCCGCCGGGGCATTGGCCCTGACGGGGGCGGATGCGGCCACCGGCAAGACGGTGTACATCGACCAAGCAGGTGGAAGCAACGGGGACGAGGCTTATGGAGACCCCGTCCAGACCCTAGACTATGCTATCGAGACCGCAGGAAGCGGCGGGACGATTGTGATCATCGATTCGCCAATCCTCCTCCCGGAGGCCGTGGGCGACACCGAGCGTTTCACCGCCAGCAACATAACCTTCGAACGGGGCGAAGGATACACCGGCCCCCTTTTCGAATCCCAGGGAGGGGACGACTCCTCCATCGTTTTCAAGAACTGCACCATCGACAACAAGGGGTCCGCCGACCCTGTGTTCCTGATGGGCTCCAACACCATAGGGCTCGACGACACCAGCATAATTGACTCTACCGGACACTCGATCGTCGCCTCCGGAACGGCGGTCTTCGAGATCGGCAGGGAGGTCAACATCGACGGCGGCGTTCTCGTAGGCAGCATGGACTCGGCGCTGTTCGTGGTCGACAGGGACCTGGACGGAGAGACCATCGCCATATCCATCGACGATGGGGCTACCGTGAACGCCATCGTTGAGTACGACGACGGGGACTACGAGGAGGACGACTTCTCGGCCGACGGCTTCGAACTGCTCTACATCGGCGACAATCTCGTCAAGAAGGCCGATGCCGAATACGTGTACCTCGACGGCGTGAATGGGGACGACGACAACTCCGGATACTCCGCAGACAGCGGGGTCCAGACGATCCAGAGGGCGGTGGAGCTCACCCAGGGGTGGCTCCCCATCATGGTCATGAGCTCCACCTACGTCAACGGCGACGTCACGCTGGAGGACCTGACCATCTACCGCGGGGATGGATGCGTCAACAACATGCTCATCGTCAACGACACCCTGAACCTCCGCAACGTCACCATAGACGGCAGGTCCCTGCCGACGCAGAGCGACTCAACGGTCACCACCAGGCCGGACGGCGGATACCTTCTGATGGCCTACGGTGGGAACGCCACCATAAACATCTACGACGGGACGGTCCTGAGGAACAACACCGACACCGCCGTCTACGGTATGCAGATGGGCTCCGCCGTCAACATGTACGGAGGGACCATCGAGACGGACGACAACTACGGGATCTACGCCTACCGCGGATCAGCAGTGAACCTCTACGGAGGGACGATCATAAGCGGCAGCTACGCAATCGCATCCTACGGCAGCGACGTCCTGATAGACGGCGCCACCATTGAGGGACTGTACGGGGTGTGGGCCAAGTCGTTCACCGACTCCGCCTTCGACTTCCCCGCTTCCATCACCATGGGATCCGGAACCATCACCGCCGAGGACACATGCATCAGGTCCGAGGGCGCCGCTGTCGACATACAGGGCGGAAGCATCCGGGGCGCCGGATCCTTCGACCTCATGCCCTCCGACCGCTCGGACGACCTGGCAGACCTCACCCTCGGTGCGGAAGCGGCCGTCTCCGGGGACGTTTACATGGAGTACACCACAGAGACCGAGGGGCCGACCATCTTCGTCGAGGAGGGATTCACCGTTGACGAACCCATCCGCATTTCGTTCAGCATGCTCCCCCAGGTGCCGTTCGCCAAGAACGCCGCCGCCGATATGTTCGAGACCGACCACCTCATCTACGAGACGTCCCAGGGACTGATGGTCTCCGACAGCCAGCCCGTGGAGCGCGTCTATCTGGACCCGGAGACCGGCAGCGACGAGAACGACGGGCTCACGCCCGAGACACCTGTGAAAACGCTTGAGAAAGCCAAGACCATCGCTGCTGGGATGCCGATCGTGGTCGATGGGACCATCACCGTGGGGAACTACGAGACCCTCGTCATCGAGGATGTGACGCTCCAACGTGCAGAGGGATTCACCGGATACCTGATCCAGGTGTACGTGAACGGCGAGGTCACCATCAGGAACGCCACCATAGACGGGATGGGATACGAGGCTGAGAAGGCCCTCATCCACGCCGGACAGGGTACGATCAACATCGAGGACGGGGCCATCGTCAGGAACAACGGATTCACCGCCATCACCGTGACCAACGGCGGCGGGGAGCTGAACATGACCGGAGGAGAAATCTATGGCAACACCTCGGCGGAGGACGGCGGTGCCATCTACATACGCCATGCCAGCGCGGATATCACCGGCGGTACCATCCATGACAACACCACCTCCAAGAGCGGAGGTGCGATAGCGATTCTCAGCGGTGATGTGACCATCGGCGACGTCGAGATATACGACAACACCGCCGAGGGGACCCACACTTACAGCAGCTATTCCGGCCAGTCCTCCTACATAGGAGGAGGCGCCACCATCTACATCGAGGCCAACTCCCAGGACGACGCCAACGTGACGATAGACGGCACGCACATGCACGGCAACACCGCCGAGGGCAAGGGCACTATCGCAGTCTACGATGCGGGCCAGTACAACGACATCACAGTTACAGTGAACAACGTCACCGCCGAAGACAACACATCCGACGGGGATGCGTTCGTCTTCATCGGGAAGGCAGACTGCTCCGGCAACTATCCCGAAGTCACCCTCTCAGGAAACAACTCCTTCGAGGGAGGCGTAGCGATCGGCCTGGAGTCGGAATCCGACGGACCCGTCATCACGGTCGCCGACGGGTACTCCAACACCGAGCGTGTTAAGGTGTCCTTCACCGACGCGGTCCCCACAGGAAACTTCGTTACATATGAGAACGGACAGCCCGAGGTCATGGACTTCATGGTCGACGGACACATCGTCGAAGCCTCCGGGAACGGACTCGCGCTCGGACAGGAGATCGAGGCGATCTACCTCGACCCCCAGGAAGGAAGTGACGACAACAGCGGAATCTCCCAGGATGAGGCGGTAAAGACCCTGGACAGGGCCAAGGAGCTCGCGGGGGATGTGCCAGTCATCGTCTGCAGCACGATCTATGTGAGCAACAACAAGTCGGTCGTCATCGAGGATGTGACGCTCCAACGTGCAGAGGGATTCACCGGATACCTGATCCAGGTGTACGTGAATGGCGAGGTCACCATCAGGAACGCAATCATCGATGGCATGAACCTCGAGACTGATAGCTCCCTGATCCACGCCGGGCAGGGTACCATCAACATAGAGGAGGGCACCGTCATCCGCAACAACGGGGACACCGCTGTGACGGTCTTCAACGGAGGCGGCGAGCTCAACATGACCGGAGGGGAGATCTACGGTAACTGCTCCCTCGGAGACGGCGGAGCCATCTTCGTCTTCAATGCGAAAGCGAACATCACCGGCGGCTCCATTCACGACAACACCGCCGCCAAGAGCGGAGGTGCGATCGCGATCCTCACCGGCGACGTGACCATCGGCGATGTCGAGATCTACGGCAACACCGCCAAGGGAACCCATTCCGGGTTCTCGGACGAGAAGGTCTCCTTCATCGGAGGCGGAGCCGCGATATACGCGGAGAGCAACAAGCAGAACGACGCCAGCCTCACGATCTACGGCGCGGACATCCATGACAACACCGCGGAAGGATTCGGGACCATCACGGTCTACGACGCCGACGACAACTACCACATCTCCCTGGAGGTCGTGTCCGCCACCGTCAGGGACAACACGGCCGACAGAGGGTCGTTCATCTACTCCGACAGGGATGATGTCTCCCCCAGCTACCCGGCGATCACGTTATCAGGAACCGTTGACACGGACGGGGACGTCTACCTTCAAAGAGACGGAGACGATGGGGCCGACATCGCGGTGACGGAGGGCTTCGAGCCTGCCGAACCCGTGACACTCGCGTTCCCCGTGAAGCCGACGTACACCGTCGTCACCGGCGATGCGGATGCTTCCGACTTCGCCGTCGGAGAGGGCTACGCCCTCATGAACGGCTCCGACGGACTCGTCGTCGGAGAAAGGACCACATCCACCGATGAGGAAGGCAACACCGTGACGGAGAACACCTTCACCGGGACCGACTCCGACGGCAACAAGGTCACGACCACGGTCACCACGGTCACCGATCCGGAGGGCAACGTGTCCGAGGTCACTACCGATGTGAACGGCATCAGCGTGACCACGGACTTCTCCGACGAAGGTGCCATGACCCAGATCGGCGGAGAGAACATAGACAAGCAGGTGTCCATCGCTGTGGACAACATGTCCTCCTACGATGGGGAGAAGAGCGTTGTCATCGGATCGACGGGCACCGTCTCGGTCTCCGCCGAATCCGTGAAGGCCCTCGCCGATGCGGGAGCATCGATAGAGTTCGTCTCCGGAGGATTCTCCGTGGAGATGGACGTGGACGTCGCCAGGTCCGTCACAGATAACGTGGTGTTCTCCGTGACGACGGACCTCAAGGACGCCACCCCTGCTCAGATGGATGCAATCGGCGACTCATTTGGCTTCGACATATCCCTCGGAGCGACCTTCGATGGAACAGTCAGCGTGACAGTCTCATACAGCCTGCCTCAGGGCATGGATGCCGATACAGTCACCGTATGGCATGTCGCCGAAAACGGAACCAAGACAGAGATGGACACCTCCTATAGGGACGGCGAGGTGACGTTCTCCACCACCCACTTCTCGGTGTACATGGTAGATGCGGAGCCTGTGAGCACCCCCGTGGACCCCGACGAGCCCTCCGGACCCGACTTCCCGGACGTGCCGATCATCCCCGGAGACGACGACGACCCGATCGTCACCCCGCCGTCCGTCGTCATCGAGGACGGATCCGACGGGCTGAGCACGACCGAGACGGTCATCGTGGTCATCCTCGGGGTGCTGACCGCCGCAGCGGCCGTCGCACTGATCATCGGACTGCGCAGGAGCTGATTCCAACACCTTTCACCGGGGCGGCCTTGGGAAGGCGCCCCGGCCCATACCTTCTCTGGAACGATCCGATGCGATCGGTCCCCGGATGTCTCAGAACGGCATGCGGAAGGCCTTCATCGGACCTGGAAGCTGGCACAGCTTTGGGAACTTGGTTCCACTGTCTGATTTGCCGACTTGGAAAGATGGAGAACAGAACCAGAATGATGCTGGACGTGCAGGAAAGGGACCATCATCTGATGATGTTATGATCGTCTGAGAAGTAATTCGGGGTCCCGGCCCCTTAACTCCGGGACCCTCGTTTGCTGTTCAGGTTTCCGTTGGACTGCGCTTCACTCAACGCGGAGCAGATGTTCTCAGTTCGTCGATGCGTTCAGCCCTTGTTTTGTGGTTGTCAGCTCTTCCTCGTCTGCATCAGGATCAGCGCGGCCAGGATGGCCACGACGACGCCTGCCGCTATGGCGACGATGTATGTGGTGGAGTCGTCGTCCCCGTCCTGCACGGGCGTGGAGGGGTTGACGGGCTCGTCATCGTCATCGTCGTCCGTGGGGAACACGACCATGAAGGTCATGTCCTTGACTGCGGGGAAGGTGTAGTCACCTTCGATGAACTGTCCGTCCACCGTGACGGTGGGAGTGAACAGCCCGTCGCAGGAAAGGGTCACCTGGGTGCCCTCGTCGACTAGGATGGTTCCGTAGGTGGTGATGGTTCTGCTTTCGTCACCCCAGTACAGGACGGCGCCTCCGAAGAGGCCTCCGCCGACCACGTTGACGGTGATGGCGACCTGTCCGGGAGCCCTGACGGTGACCTCGAGGGTGCATTCCATACTGTCGTAGTGGACTGTGGTCTTGATGGTCCCGGGGGTGTCCAGGAGTGCGCCGTCGGCCAGATCGACGGTGAATCCGTCGGTGATGGTCTCGGACTGTCCGTTGTTGTAATGGACGGTGACGGTCACATCATCCCAGTTGAACGTGTCCCCTTCGTCGTAGACGCCCACGACTGCGGAGATGCTCTCGGGCGACCTCTCGGAAACTTCGACGGTTATGGACCCTGAGACACCTCCGGCGGTTGCCGTGATGGTGACCGGGCCGGGGGTCAGGAACCTGACCTTTCCGTTCTGGTCGACGGTGGCGACGGATTCGTCGTCGACGGACCAGACGATGTCCCCGTGGGTGGCGTCCTCGGGAAGGACGGTCGCGGTGTACTGTACCGTGGTGCCTTCGATGGCGGTTTCAGCGCCGCTGACGGTGACACCGGTCACCGGGATGGTGATCTCCTCGATCACGGGTTCGACGGTGACGTCCGAGGCGGGCATCACGAAGGAGTTGTTCGCTATCGTGATGTCTCCGGAGATGACTTTCCATCCGGTCAGGACGTATCCCTCATCGAGGTCGACCGACAGGTCGACGGTGGTGCCAGCCTCGGCTCTTGCGGGATTGGCAGCGGCCGTTCCGCCGGTGACCTGGTTGACGGTCACGTCATAGTACGTGGTTCCGGTCGTCTCGGTGAACACGGCCGTGATGGTCATGTTCTCTGTGACGGAGGTCCCGGAGTACTCCCAGCGGGAGAACTCGTAGTTCTCGCCAGCTTTGGCTGTGATGGTGTAGTCACCGATCGTGAGGGTGTCCCCGTTCGCGATGATGGATGTGCCCACATTGACGGTCACGGGGCCTTCGGGGGTGATCTCGAAGGATCCATTCCCATCCGCCACGAAGCTGACCGTCGTCTGTGTCGGCTCTCCGGAATCATTCCAAACAGCCTGGATTCTCAGGGTGTAGCTACCGTTGTCCGGTTCAATCTGAATCGTCGAGCCGGGCTGATAGTTGACACCGTCGAATGTCCAACCTCCAAATTCTTTGCCCTCTGGAGCCTGGAATCCATAGTCTGAATAGTCTTTCAGGGTGTATTCTCCGGTAGAAAGCAGTACTGAATGCTGCTGGGAACCAGACGTGATGATCAGTTCACAGATTTCTATCGAACCTGTGTAACGATCATCGTATCCCTGAATCCTAACGCTCAGACTGTAGTTTCCTTCAGATATGTCACTGAATGACACCACAGCCGTCCCATCGGTGAACAGGCCACTACCACTGACAGAACCCTGTCCGCTCATGCTCACGATTGCTCTGATACCGTCTTCAACAGGGGCCTCGATGATCAATCCTCCGGCATCACTGTCGAAGGAGATGCTGCTAATGGGTGGTTCCGCTGCATCCGCTGTTTCTATGTCACAAGCTGTGACCATCGTCACTGAGAGCATCAGTGCGATGAGAACTCCGAATGCAACTTTCATTGTCTTCAATGGGAACACCTCGCTGCAGTGTCACTATGTATGTGGCCTCGATCGTCTGGGTCTGTTCGCCTAGGGTGGCGACTATCCTGAAGGTATGTTCACCCTCTGTGATCTCGCCGTCAGCGATGGACAGCTGGAGATAGGCGACTCCAGCTTCGAGCAGGGGTGCGCCTTCGATAGGCTCTCCGTCCGAGTCAACCCAGACAAGGTTGGTGATCTCGGCGTCGTCGACGTAGAACGTCACCGAGTCGACAGTCTGAAGCCTCTCGTAGTTGACCTGGAGCCAGGGGTAGTTGTTCTCAACGGGATCGTCCGCAGGGGCCTCGACAATCTCGAATGTCATGTTCTCGTCGAGGAGAGGTTCTCCGGACACAGAAGATGATGTGTCAAAGTCGTACTGCTCCACCCATGTGTTACCTACGAAAGCATCGATGTGGATAACTCCTTCGGAGGCAACGTTCTGGAAGGTATACTCTGCTACGATTCCCAGCCCATCAGTGAGGAATCTGATCGGTTCGCTGATATAGTACGTCACATTGTCTCCGGCTCCAGTATCCCAATCAGTATAGGAGATGCTGATTGTTGTCAGCACGTTCTTGTAACCATCGAGCTTGTCAGTGACAACGTAGACAGTCATGGATCCGGTCTCGGCATCGTAGACATACCTGTACTGATAGTCCCAGAGCTGCCTAGGCTCATCACCGGTAGATCCACCGGTGGAGGATCCGTACTGGGCATAGAAGGTGATGTTGTAGTCACCGTCGGTGTCGAGCTGGCTCAGGTCGACCCTGGTGCCGCAGTTGTAGATGACACCGGTGTCGTCAACCTTCCATCCGAGGGCCTCCTTGCCAGTGTCGGGCACCGTGGGGAGGGTCAGGATGTTGCCTGCGATGTACTCGGTGACGTTGTATCCGCCCTCGGTGAGCGGGTAGTCGGGATCGACGTAGGTGACGGTGTAGGTGCGGACGCCCTGTTCCAGTCCGGAGACGTCGAGAGTGTATGTGGTCTCGGTGAGGAAGGGCTCGGCTCCGTCGAGGTCGATCGCGAGCGTGATGTCCTTCTCAGCTTCGAGCACGGAGAGGTCGTTTCCGATGTACAGCAGGAGCTGTCCGTCGAAGGTTCCCTCGAAGGTCTTGGTGAATCCCTTTTCCTCGAGCAGAGGGTTGTAGGGGTTGTAGAGCGTCACATTGGCCTGGGACCAGTCGAAGTATTCGCTCTCCACGGACGGGTCGACGGTCAGGGCGATGTAATATCCCTCGGTGTCGACTCCGGCGCAGTAGTCCTCCCAGGAGTCGATGAGGTACACATCGCCGCGGATGGATATGGTGGTTCCATTCTGGCTGACCGTGATGTCCATGAAGTCCAGGGGCTTCTTTCCGAGGATGTCGGAGAGGTCCATGCCGCTGTCGATGTCGACGGAGGAGTTCTCGGACGTGATGTCGATGGTTCCCGTGGTCACCGTGGTCTCGTTTCCTTCGGAGTCGGTGGCGGTGATCAGGACGTACACGGTCTCGGGCAGGACGAGTCCATCGACGTACTTGGCTCCCTGCTCGTTGTTGTCGAACGAGAATGCGAAGGAGCGGAGCCCGTCGTCGGAGATCTGTTCGTCGCCGTTGACCCAGAGGTTCTCGGCAGTCTTGAAGTCATTCTCCATGGAGACGTAGGCCCTGATCGTCTGTCCCTCGTAGCCCTCCTGGTACCAGGCGTACCACATGGTGTTGTCGATGATGTCGGTCCTTGGATACTCGACGCCATAGGCCTTGTAGAGATCCTGGAGGTCCTTCAGGGCGGAGTCGGCGTAGTGGGAGAATCCGCTGTCCACATAGCCCTCTATGTAAACATATTCCTGGGCAACAGTCTCTCCATCGGAGTTGACGATGGTCAGTGTGTACTGGCCAGCCGCGGCGTCTCCGTACTCCAGGGCGTATGCCTGGTACGCTTCGTAGTACGTCTCGTTCACACTCTGCAGCCCGATGTAGCTGCCGTTGGTGGAGTCGAAGGAGAAGTACCAGATCATGTTGGATCCGTATCCGGTTCCATCGGTGCTGCCGTTGATGTCGGCGGGGATGGTCTGGGAGTAGATGGTGGTGCCCTCGTACTCCAGGGTGGCGGTCAGGGGACCGACGTTGTCCCTGGCGTCGTAGACGATCCACATGGTCTTGTCGGCGATGTCGGAGCGGGTGATTCCCTGTCCGGAGATGGAGGCCTGCGCCTCGGAGGAGGTGGCGTCGTAGCCGGCCGCGGTCATCCTGTAGAGGTCGAACTCGAGGTCGAACTGGAGGCTTCCGAAGCCGCTGTCCTGGACGGCGGGTGCGATGCTCAGAGTCTTGTCGGCGATGGCGTCGAGGTCGGTTCCGAGGTAGATCATCAGCTGCAGTGTGTTGTCACCAGCACCTGCTCCGACAACGGTGAACTGCCTGTCGCCGGTGTCGACGGTGATCGGGAATGTGTTGGGGTTGGTGATGTTCAGGAGGGCGTAGTATCCAGCATCCTGTCCGTCTCCGAAGATCGTGACTCCCTCGTCAGCACCTTCGTTGACATCGGCGATGTAGTAGATGCCACCGGAGATTGTGATGACATTGCCATCGGTACCGTAGACGACATCGACACCGTAGTCGGTGTAGTTCATGTACCTGTCGGGATCGGTTCCCCAGAACAGATCCTCGGTGTCATCGACCTCGTCGATTCCGACATCGAGGGTCGCAGCAGTGATAGTGATGGTGTTGGTCACGCTGGCCGTTCCGTAGTTGCCTGCGGGATATCCATTAGGTGTGAAGACTCCGACCACCTGGTATGTTCCGGGAACGAGAGCAGAAGCATCGGTTCCCATGGAGACATCATTCTGGAAGTACTCATATGTCCAGGTTCCCTCGAGGGGCTGCTCGTTGATTCCGAAAGCGATCTCGTCGAACTCGGGAATATCGTCACCAAACTCCCATCCGTTGTCGGGAACGGTGAAGTCCGCCTGAGGTGTCGCCTGTCTGATGACGAGGTTCACATTGGAATAGGAGTAGTCGCTGGTAGTCCCGTCCGTGAGGGTGACTGCGACCCTGAGACGGTTCTCATAGGTTCCGGCATTTGTGGGGGCGTCATCGTTGAATCTGGTCAGTGCGTCATTGAGCGTGGCAGAGAATGTATCAACGGAATCGTCATTTTCACCGATAGCGCTGAAGAGTGTGACCCTGAGCCTGAAGTCTTCGACTTCGACAGGCTCTCCGTCGTATTCAGGGCTTACCATTGCGATTCCGTAGGCTACATCGACGACGGTTCCCTCCCTCTGTACAAAATCGGCATTGAACACGGTCCACTCACCGGAGGCGATGACCATGACGGTACCGTCGGCTACGTCGGGGTAGGTGATCTTAGTAGTGTTGAGGTCAGAATAGAGCTTGGCACCGATGATGTCTATGACCGAGCCGCTCGTGGTCTTGATGGTGTCAGATGTGACGTAGCTGACTCTCTCGCTGTTCATGACGGAGAGTTCGCATCCGGAACTGACATCAATGATCAGGTTCTGAAGGTTGAGGATGTAACCTCCCATGTCAAGATCGTTTCCATTTGTGAGATAAATGGTCATCTTGCTGTTGGAGTAAAGGTTGCCCTCTGCAGTGATGTCTGCCTGCAAATAGACGGATTCAACATTGACGTCGTTGGTGGCGGCTTTGAGAGCGTCCCAGCTGGCGACGTATGCGGTCTTACCGTCATCGGATACCTCAAGCCCGTTGTTGACAACGGCTCCATCTCCGGTGACCTTGGCGGCAGCGGACTCGGCGATGGTCAGGTTCCCGTTGTTGACGATCTCCCTTCCATCACAGGCGACGAGGGTGACGTCACCGTTGACGGTGACCTCGGCATCTCCCATGTATGTGAGGGCCTCTACGTTATCCAGGGCGACGGACACGATGCTCTCCTGGATTCCGGCGGTGTCGTTGACGATGCGGACGGAGTCGAGGGACGATTCAACATTGACAGCGGTCTCCTGGACTGTGTTGTCGACAGCCTTGCAGTTGAAGATGTCCATGGAGTTGCCGCCGTTCGTGTTGATGGTGCAGCCGTTACCGATGGTGACGGAGATGTCGGCGGTTCCGATGTACTGTCCGTCGGATCCTCCGTACTTCTGGGCGGCGACCACGATGGCGCTACCATTGGATGTGCATCCGTTGCCTCCGGGGACGTACGAAGCATTGTAGTCTCCAGTGGTGGTGATTGTGGTGTTGTTCAGGGTGAGGGATCCCATCTTGATCTCGATGCCGCCGTCCCCTTCGATGGTGGCGTCGTCGATTGTGACGGTGCACTCCATCGGGAGGTACATGCAGACCTCGTTCTGATAGGTGGTCTTGAAGGAACCACCGTTGATGTCGATGACGGATCCAGCGGAGGTGAGGTTGTTTCCGGAGACAGCGTAGAGTCCGCACTCGACGGAACCGCTGTTGAAAATCAGGGTGGCGTGCCTGGACTCGGCGGTGTTGTCATTGTCCGAGTTGAAAAGGCCAATTCCACAAAGTTCGTTGCTGTAGAGGGTCGCTCCGTTGACGGTGACGGTTCCACCCATGATGGTGACCGCACCGTTGTTCCAAGCGCTGTCGTAATTCCCGAGGGCCTCTATCCTGAGAGCGGACCCCAGCGTGGCCTCTCCGTAGACGAGTACTGTTCCCTGTCCCTGGGTTGAGAATTCCGAGGTTATGGTACCGTTGTCGATGGAGACGCTCATTCCCTCGGGAATGATGAGACCATAATCGTCATTTGTGAACGTGAGGGTATATCCTCCGAGATCTATCTCGTTGACACCCTCGGGAACTGTATAGGATTCAGACAACGTTACATTGTTGTCCAGGGTGATGACGCCTTCGACGGCTTCCGGCATCTTTGTGTCAGCATCTACCGCCATGGATTCGTCAGAGAACGAGACAACGGCGAACGCGCACACAATCAGTGCCAGGACCGCGACGGCGGCCAGGAGTTTGCTTTTCTCCTTGAATGATACGTTCGTGTTCATTTCAGATTACTCCTAAGATTTATCCGCGTCCATGGGGTTCGGAGGGGCCGGCCTTCCGGTCGGCCCCACCTGTGTTTCATGGAGCAGATGTTTCGACCCGTTGTTCGGTTATCAGGACCTCATCATCCTGAGGGCCACGAAGATGGCCAGGACGATCACGAGGATCACGAGGATGATCAGAAGGTAGTCTGTGATTCCCATTCCATCGTCGGAGTTGTCGACGGGCTCCTGGACGGAGGCCTCGGTTCCGGAGAGGACGATCTGCACGGTCCTGTCGTCATCGGAGGTTCCGGACAGAGTGAATGAGTTGCCGGAGATGGTCTGTCCATCGACGGAGATGGTGGCCTCACCGGAGTAGCCGTTCTTCAGCGTGTAGCTGATGGTGTGGGTTCCGGCGGTGAGTCCGGTTGCGACGAACATGTTGCTGCTCTTCAGCAGGACGTTTCCGTCGATGGCGACGGTTCCGATTCCGTTGTCACCGAGGACGGTGACGGTGTAGATGTTGTAGTCGATGACGGCATCGAGCCTGTCGGTCTCAGTGAGGTCGATGGTGTCCACGGCGGGGTGTCCGCCCATGGCGACGTCGTAGAAGTAGACCTCGTCCTCGGCGTTCTCCCATCCGGTGAAGTCGGCATTCGCGATAGGCGGGACGATCATGTCGGAGGAGGATCCGTAGGCTGTCATCCAGAGGGCGTCCTCGATGTAGAACTCAGTGTTGTTCTCCGTGTCGAGACCGTCGATGGTGACCTCGGACTCGGCGGAAACGTAGATGACTTTGTTCTCTCCAGCGGAGATGTTGTCTCCGGTGACGGTGGCACCGTTCTGGGCCTTGAACTCGTCATCGGTTCCAATGTAGATGTTGCCGGTGGCGGAGACGGTCGCGCCCTTGGCGACGTCGACGGTTCCGGCGATCTCGAACTCGGAGGTGTTGAGGGTTCCCTCGACATCGAGGGTGGTTCCCTCGGAGACTCCGAAGGGGACGAGGTTGGATGTGTTGAGCTCTCCGTCGACGGCGACGGCTCCGGATGCGACTGCCAGGGTGGCGACGTTTCCGGTCTGGGTATCGATGATCTTTCCATCCTTGTCAACGGAAGCGGGGGATCCAGCGACATACAGGATGTCGGTTTCCTCATCCTCGTCGATGACGTTCTTCACTGTGAAGGTGGACTCGGCGGCGATCATGTTGAGCTCGACCGATCCGTTCGCGGCTGCGATGGTTCCGGTAAGGACTCCTCCCTTGGACATCTCGATGGTGTATCCGGTGACGGTGACGGTTCCGAATGTGACCTTTCCGGAGATGGTCAGGGTGTTGACCCCGTCCTCGCCAGCGGCGAGGGTGAATGCATCGTTGTAGGTGACAGTTCCCTGGATGTCTGCGGCGTCGACGATTCCGGAGTATCCGGCGAACACGGGCACGGACATGATGAAGTACTGTCCGTCGATTCCCTCGATGTCGGCCTCGACGTAGACTCCGCTGATGCTGTATCCGTACTGGGCGTACTCTGCGCTGTCGTCGACGATGATGTAGTTGTTGACGACGACGGTTCCGGTGGACCTGGTTTTATCGTCCGCTCCGGTCTTGTAGGTGGTCTCGACAGTTCCGTCCTGGGCGTCGATGACTCCGTTGACGGTTACGGTGGCTCCCTCGGTGACCTTCATGGTGTGGGTTCCGAGATCCACGGTGACGTTCTCGGGGATGGTGAGGTTGGCATCGATGACGGCGTCTCCGACGAGCTCGATGACGACCTCTCCCTCGGCGCCGGCGATGGCGAGCCTGAGAGAGGTGTATGTGATGGTGGCTCCGTCGTTGGAGGTCATGCGGACCTCGCAGTCAACTCCGACTCCTCCGCTGATCAGGGCGAGGGTGAGGCTGTTGTCCACGACGGTTCCCTGGACGTAGATGACTCCGTTCACGTTGACGAAGGAGTTGACGGGTACGTTGATGGTTGCACCCTCCTCGACGATGAGGGCGTTATAGACGTTGAGGGTCACGTTGGCGGGGATGTCGAATCCCTCGGACACGACGTATCCTCCATCGTAGCCGTTCGCCTTGTTGTTCTCAGAACCGGCTCCGGCGTAGACGTTGATCTCCGTGATGGCTGTGTTCTCGGCGGCAGCGGCGATGGCGGCGTCCAGGTCGACGATGTATGCTGTGACGTTTCCTGTGGTGTTGTCCATCAGGTAGTAGTATGCTCCGTAGAGCTCGCTGAATCCGAGGGTCTCGATAGCGGTGCTCTCTCCAGTGACGGTGATGGATCCTCCATCGATCCTCATCTTTCCGCCGGTGTTGTCGGTGTCGTAGGCGTTGAAGCTGATGCTGACGGTTCCGGAGACGGTGACGGCTCCATCGGAGTTGACCGCCACACTCTTGACGGAGTTGGTGGTGTTGACAGCGTTCACGGTTCCGGAGATGACGGTATAGGATCCGATTACGAGGGATCCGTTGTTGCCGACGTTCAGGGTTCCGGTGACGGCGACCTGGGATGTGACGTCGACGGACTCTCCGTCACGGTCGACGAAGTCGGTGCGGGCATTGGAGTCGGTGACGATCTTGTCTCCGTTCTGGATGGTTCCGGAGATGTCGAGGGTCGCGGTCTCGATCCTGACCCTGTCCTCGTTCGCGTCATAGACTGTCGCAGAAGCGGAGGGGGCGGTGAAGACGATGTTGGAGACGTTCGCGCTGGTAGGCGTGACATTCTGCACAGGTGTGTTGGTGAGTTTGGCGCTGGACTCGAAAGTCGTGTAGTTCTCGGCGCCTGTGTTGGGTGTGGTCGCGGTGACGGTGACATCGATCGCGACTCCCCTCATGTTGAGGGTGGCTCCGGGCATGAGGGCGACCTCGATGTTCCCGATCTTGGAGACCTTGGTTCCGATTGAGGTGACGTTCATGACTCCGTTGCTGCCGATGACGATCTCGTTGCCATCGTTGTTGACGGAGGAGGTTCCGTTCTGGAAGGTGATCGTTCCGTTGACGGTGAATCCAGGCTCGAAATCCTTCTCGGGCTGATATTCTGCATCAGCGGCATTGATGTCGAGGGTTCCGTTCTCGCTGACGACGAGTGTTCCGTTGACATCGACATCGGCACCGGCTGAGACGATGAGTCCTGCCTTGTCGTTGGTGTCGTTGCCTTTCAGTCCGTTGACGGTGAGAGTCACACCCTCGTTCACGGTGAATTTGGCGCCGTCCATGATTTTGAGTTCGGCACCGTTCACGACGGTCAGATTTCCGTTAACGACGACAATGGTTCCCGGTCCGAACTCAGTCTCGGCGTTGATCTCTCCGCTGATGTAGGTGATCTTGGCATCGGCAGCATCGGTGCTGTCGGAGGCAAGAACAGCCACTCCGGCGAAGACAACCGCCATCATAGCGATGACGGCCATGACTTTCGTCATGTTTGCTTTCTCATTAATTGCTATCATAGCAACATCTGCTCCTTTCATATCAGCTGTAATTGTTGCAATCCAGCAATTCAGAGGCTTTTTCGGCCTCTTCATGACCGCCGGATCGCAACTAACAGCCGGTCATGGGATACCAATAGGCTAGCCTATTGGACCAGACTACATAGCATCCCATTTGCATCCGAAGGCATCTGTTTCCTTCGGATATTGGCGGTTATCCGTCGGTACATAAAAAGCTATGGGATGAGCACTCAAGGATTGTACAAAACCGTGGCAAGCCTGAAAGGCCAGATTCCGCGCTGAGCAGGACATCCATCATAGGAGTCGGAGGATCATAGACAGGATCGGGCCTCTATCATATGCGGATCTGTCGGGAACCGTTGCGTCGCGGCTGTCTCGAGGTACCTTCCTCCTAATATAGATATTATTATAAGAGCTGGAAAGAGAAAGGCCTCCGTTCTCATTATTTGACACTTCTCTGCACTGTGGAAAACACGATTCTCCTATCGTTTTCACTGAATCTAACTGCGTTAATCAAAGTGTACCATCTGTTGCTATGATAGCAAACATGAACGAAAAAGCAAACAGGAGCAAACTCCTGGCTGCCGTTCTGGCTATGGCTCTCATCGCAGTATGCGGGATCGTCGTCCTTAGCGACTCCACCGCATACGCCGAGGAATCTGAGGCCACCCAGGACATCGGTTACACTGATGGCGAGACAACCGCCACAGTCTACAGTGCGGAGCAGCTCAGGACAGTCCTCGCCGATGCAGAGTCAAAATATTCTGCGGTCACGACAATCGTAATCGGTGGACCGTTCACAGTGGACCACGTCATTACCGTGAACAAGAACGTCACCATCGACGGAAACGGACAGACCATCACCGCCATCGAGAGTGCTACCTTCACCGGAGTTTATGTAACCGGAGCCGGAGCCACCAACAAGGTCATCAGCATCGAGAACACCGATGCCACCATCGAGAACCTGACCATTGACAACGCCAAATTCGCATTCGGACTGAACGTCTACGGAAGCGGTGCGGAGGGTGTCGTCATCGAGAACGTCACCTCCAACAACAGTGCCGGAGCAGGATTCGTCATCGGACAGGGAGCAATCGTCACCGCCAAGAACATCTATGCCACTGGATATATCTGGGGAGGAGTGAACGCCGACAAGGGCGCCACCGTGAAGATCGACGCCATCGACAACATCGGATCCATCTACACGGAGAACTCCACTGGAACCACGACCATCACTGACCTCGAGGGCCAGGAACTCGAGTCCAACGTCGAGATCGGAATCGGAACTTCCGGAGAGACAGGATACTTCAACGGATACTACGTGGATTTCAACGAAGCCGCGGCAGCTTACACGGCGAACGTCGATGATAAATCAGCCACAATCGATGTCAATGCCGATGCTTCCGTCGACTCTGCCTTTGAAGTGAAAGACGGAACCGTTATGAACATCGCCGATGGAGCGGTTCTCGACAACAACTCCGAGATGAAGATCTCTGGAACAGTTTCCGGAACCATCGACAACCAGGGCGGGAGCATCGCAGTCACTGGAGATAATGTTGATGTGACTGGCCTCACCGTTGACGGAGGATCTCTCACCGCCCCCGTATCCGACATGCCCATCATCACCGATGGAACCGTCGTCACCACCGAGAACGGAATCTCCTATTCCGCATTCACAGTCACCCGTAACGGATACGACATCACCATCGGTGTCGGTAGCGTCCAGTACAACGGAAATGACTTCGCTGGAGAGTTCTTCGAAGTCAGTGCCAATGTGCTGAAGGTCGTCGGACCCAATGATGAGTCCATTGGCGTTGAGAGTTCATTCATGATCATCAACGCAGCCTATGTATACCAGGAGTACGAGCATGCCGTCGCCAACGATGGCGAGTATGGTGTTTGTATCGACGCCAACGACTATTACATTCTGATCCAGGGCAGTGTCTCCATTCCCGGAATCAACAACTTCAACATCAGCACCGTCACCGGATTCACAGTCCTTCCGATGACTGTCGACATCCACATCGTGGGAAGCGGCGAGAACGGAGCCATTCCCGACCAGACCCTCATCGATGGAAGCATCGGCCTTGCAGCAGACAAGGACTTCTATGTCTGGGCCGACTTCAACGGTAACGGCGTCGAGGATGAAAACGAGAGGCTCAATCCCGACATAGACTACACCTTCGACTATGACCCCAAGGTCGTCGGAGAATCCACCCTGACTGTCACACCCACCGGAAACTACACCGGCGATGATGCCACTAAGAACTTCAACATCGTTAAGGAGCTGGAGAGCATCACAGTCGAGCTCGCCAACGACGGTACATTCTACGTGGGAGAGAAGATCGAATCCTCCGATCTCATCGTCACCGCCTACTACGGAGACGGAACCTCTGAGACTGTCACAGACTATGTTCTTTCCAGCGAGTACGTCACCGGATCCGATATGACCTCCATCGAGGTCTCTTACGGCCCTGAGGACAACACCAAGACCGCCAGTGTCGCCATCGATGTCATCGCCATCGATTCTGTTGTTGCCTCCGGAGAATACAACACCACATACGAGCTCGGAGACGCCTTCGACCTGACGAACGTCATCATCACCGTCACTTACGCTGACGAGGCCAACGTCGTTTTCACCTACACCGCTGCTGCTGACGAGACTCCCGCTGGCTTCACACAGACCAGCACCACTGTTGAGGGCGCCACTTTCAGCACCGACATCACCTTCGACCCCGAGGACCTCGTTCTCGACTTCCAGACCGGAGAGAATGTCCAGATCGGAATCGTTTACTTTGATGGAACCGGAACAATCGAGGTCACCGTCACCGGATACCTTGCTACCTACATGTACAAGACCGAGATCGACGGCGATTGGATCGTCTACGGAACCCAGTACTCCTCTGGAAGGCAGGACCTCATGACCATCTTCAACATGGTCTTCGACGCACCTGAGGGATACGAGTTCGCCGGATGGCAGGTCAACGACACCTCCGCCGTCTACCAGCCCGGAGACAGCTATGCCATCGGAGAGGACGAGAACATGTGGGCCACCGGAAACGTGGTCTTCTATGCGATCTACAACGAAGTTGGAGATGATCCTGTCACTCCTTCTGATGCATCCACCGATGTAATCGTCGGAGTCTACTACGATGAGACCACACATGGGAGGGTTATTGTCACTCTTACAGCCATGGATGGTGGCTACATTCCCGAGGGCACAATTACAATCTCTGGAAACTACACTACTATGGTCGACGTTCCTGGAATTGGATTGATGCCTCAGACAAACCCCTATTCTGCCGAACTCACCGTTGAACAGGGACAGACTTACATTGTGTTCGATATTGATGACGCCGAGAATGATTTCTCGTTCATCTCAGGCATAATCAGTCTTACTGCTACCTACACATCCGGTGAGATGTCCGACGTTTCCAACTACATGACATACAACTTTGTTGCAACGACAACAGAGGCCTGAAGGAGGATGAGTCATGAACAACAAACAGATGACAATCATCGCAGCAGTCATGGTTCTTGCCATGGCTGCTATCATCGCAATTCCTTACGATGATGTTGATGCGGCTGATGTTTCAAGCGAAGTCTCGGTAACATACAACCCCGGCTTTGGACTCATCATAACCGCCCCTGCCTCCTGTGCCGGACAGGCCACATATGTCATCAGTGCCAATGGTGAGACTGTTGCAACTGATGTGATGACCTTCGGACAAACTGGAGGTCTGCTTAATTTCACTCCTGAAGCAGATACAGAATATACAATCGCACTTACCTTTGAGAACGGAGATACCGCCGAGATAGTCTATGGATCTGGTTCTGAACCCATCAACAAGATTCTCGAGTCCATCGAAGTCACCACCATGCCCGATAAGGTCGAGTACACCGAGGGCGAGAACTTCGACGCAACCGGAATGGTCGTCACCGCCACATACAGCGATGAGACGACCAGGGCTGTCACGAACTACACCATCTCCGGCGGTGACAGCCTCGCTGTCGGAACCACCGAGGTTACCATCTCCTACACCGAAGGGGATATCACAGTCGAGACCACTGTGGGAATCACCGTAACGGAGTCCGAGACACCCGTCGATCCCGACGAGCCCACCGAGGACCCCGCCGACAGGCCCTTCCCCAACACCATCACCCTCTCCGACGGAGCCGTCATCGACTCCCTCTCGTCCATCACCGCCAGCACCACCCAGGAGGTCATCATCGCCGGCGACGTCACCGTCGCCGCTGGAGGATTCCTGGACATCTACGGAAAGCTGACCATCCAGGAGGGAGCCTCTCTCACCATCGAGCAGGACGGAAACGTCTATATCCAGAAGGATGGAGTCGTCGACGTCCAGGGCGACCTGGTCGCCGAGGCCGGTGCCGACGAGGCCACCTTCCAGTACGGAGGATGCCTCATGACCGTCGCCGGATCCGTCACCCTCGAGGGAGCCAACTCCTTCGAGACCGGCGCCGACGCCAAGGGAATCACCGTCTCCGGACTCTTCGAGGTCGGGGACGAGGCCACCGCCGTCCTCGACGGCGCCACCATCGCCCAGGGCGGAGAGCTCCTGGTCTACGGAATCGTCGAGAACAGCACCATAGTCAACCAGGGAACCATCACTGTGGACTCCCAGGGACTCGAGGATGGAACATCCGTCGACATGGACGTCCAGATCGGCGCCGACGCCGTCGTCGAGATCACCAACGTCTTCGGAACCGTCACCGTGTCCGACTCCGACCTGACCTTCACCGAGAAGAAGGAGCAGGTCGATGCCGAGTACGACAACACCGTCACCCTCACCAACGTCTCCGGCGTCACCGTCACCGAGACCATGACCATCCAGCAGAACGAGGAGAAGGTCAACGAGGGAATCAACACCATGCTCGTCGCCGGCGGAATCGCCGTCGCTGACGACTACAACTCTTCCACCGGAATCGTCGGAACCGCCATCGTCTCCGGAGAGAACGTGGAGATCGCCGAGACCGCCTCCGTCGGAGAGAGCGTCACCCTGGACATCCAGGGAGACCTCACCGTCTCCGGCGAGCTGACCGCCATCGACGGCGACATCAAAGGAACCAGCGGATCCCTGACCGTCACCGGAAAGGTCACCTCCGCCGACCAGATCAACGGAACCACCGTCAACGCCGCCGAGTACAGGACCGCCGCCCCCAACGTCTACTACGTGTACACCACACTGGAGACCTCCATCAACACCGACGGCGCCACCGACATCGACCTCAGGGGAGAGAACACCGTCGCCGGGGACCTCACCATCGCCGTGGGCACTACTGTCGACATGACCGACGGATCCAAGCTGACCGTCGGAGAGGACGCGACCCTCACCATCTCCTCCGACGACAGGAAGAGCGGAAAGCTTAACACCGCCACCAACGCCGTGGACACCATCGACGTCCAGGGAACCCTTGTCGCCGACAACTTCGCCAAGAGCGGAATCAAGGCCGACGCCGTCCTCAGCGACACCTCCAAGGAGGTCGAGGACTCCATGACCTACACCAACGTCTACAACGCGCTGGAGAACGCCGCCGACGGCGAGACCGTCGAGATCAGCCGCAGCAACTCGACCACCGTCATCCCCGTCATCCTCGACAGGGACGTCTCCATCGATGCGGGCGTGACCCTCCTGGTCCCCAACAACCAGAAGATCCAGGTCGACAACGGCGTCACCGTCACCGTGGACGGAACCGTCAGGCTGACCGGAAACGGAGCCTACGAGATCGGCGCCACCGTCGTCAACGGAATGTTCCTCTACGAGGCCGACTACGACTACACCGAGCAGATCGTCGGCGCCTTCTTCGACTACACCGTCGACAGGACCGCCTACAACGCTATCGCTCCCCTCGCATCCGTGCCCGCAATCGCGGCTGACATCGGATCCGACGTCAGCCTCTACGGAACCATGGACATCGGAGCGGTCGACTTCTCCGCCTACGACGGTGATGGCGTGTTCAACAGCATCATCGTCTGCAACGACCTGACCATCGAGTCCCTCACCCTGGGTGTCGTCGACTTCGACGCCAGGAACGCCGTGTCCGTCACCGGAGAGATCGTCCTCGCCAACGGATCCGTCGTCCTGGACGGGGTCAAGGGAATCACCGCCGAGAACCTCACCGACGCAGATGACGTCACCACCTCCGTAATCGGAGGAACCGCCGACGTCATCCAGAACGAGGAGAACACCGTCGACGAGACCGGAACCGTGTCCGTCACCGGCGAGATCGTCTCCTCCATGGGAACCACCCAGTACGTCGCTCTTGACGTCCCCGCCGATGCCACCCTCAACATGACCGGAGGCATCCTCGCAGGAGACGTCTCCGTCGAGGGAACCGCAGTCATCGCCGGAACCTCCGTCACCTTCGAGACCCTGACCGTCACCGGAACGGTCTCCGCCGACGGAAGCAACGTCGCCACCGCCCAGAAGCTGTTCGTCGGAGTCTCCGCCGACGACTTCGCCATGGCCGGAACCGGGGACGTATCCGGAGTGACCCTCGCCGCCGGAGCCGAGTCCGTCGCCTACGTGTCCCCCAACGCAACCATCGCCGAGGAGATCACAGACGGCCTGAAGGCCACCGCGTACATGGTCGAGGACAGCCTCTACCTCACAGCCTATGCGAACGAGAGCAACACCGTCGGAGTGGACATCCCGTTCACCGTCGACAACGCCAGGTTCGACGGATGGCAGTACATCGACTCCGACGACAGGCTTCAGCCGGTCGCCGATGATGCAGTCATCGGAACATACGACGAGGTCTACGCGGACATCGAGTACGCCATCTACAACGTAAAGATCACCGCCGACGCCGGTATCGGAACCGTCGCCGTCGACGGCGTCGTCCTGACCAACATGGGCGGCAACGTCTTCGAGACCGCCCCCCTCACCGCCGGACAGCACACCATCAGCTACACGCTGAAGTCCGGATACGAGGGAGAGGCCACCCTGACCGTCAACGGACAGGCCGTCTCCGGAATGACGTTCGAACTCTCCGGAAACCCCGAGTCCGGAGAGCAGTTTGTGTACGTCCAGCTCAGCTTGGCCGGAACCGCTCCCTCGGACTCCACCGTCGTCATCGACAGCGGAGACGACGGCCTCGGTCTGACCGACTACCTCCTGATCGTCCTGATCATCCTGATCGTCATCATGGCGATCATCGTCGCCCTCAGGCTGATGAGGAGCTGAGCAAGCACAACACACGACAAGGGTAGAGCGCGAGCGTGAAACGAGAACATCTGCTCCCACGTTGAGAGAGCGTGAACCCACGGAAACCTGAACAGAAAACGACCCTCCCGGAGTTAAGGGACCGGGAGGGCACCTTCCAATGATCCTCTGAATCCATTCCGACTCGGTTACATACGGACATGATGCGTAACCAGGGAAACCGAACGGATGCCCCATCGACCATATGGGATGCCAGTCCGACTTGGATGCATCAGCCCACATGCGTTCGCTTTCGACACACATTCTCAGGCGATCGACGGTACCGTTCTGCAAGAGTGCGAACGACGAAGAGCCGTTTTATCATCGCAAACCATCTCCCCATCCATGAGGGAGGTTCCGATAGGCGTCCAGGACTTCAAGCTCATCCGCGAACGCGATGGCTATTTCGTAGACAAGTCCCAGCTCATAGACTCAATCCTGAGCCGCAGGCTGGTGGCGGTGCATCTCTTCACACGCCCACACCGATTCGGCAAGTCGGTCAATCTCAGCATGCTCGATGCCTACCTCAACCTCAGATATCGCGGGAACACATGGTTTGACGGTCTCCGTGTATCAGACCTCCGTCCGGATGACCCGGAGAAGAACTCCCATCCGGTCATATTCATGGATTTCAAGGAGCTGAGCTCCGACGGATACGACTCCATGATCAGGAAGGCCCGGATCGTCGTGATTGAGCTGAAGAGGGTCCGCGGTTCCGAGGACCCGGAGTGATCGGCCCGGAAGGCGCTGGAGCGGATCCCGGAGAGGAGCTGCACCCGCAGATTGAAGGGCATGACCGTCCTGTACGGGATCGCCTTCCAGGGGAGGACGCCCACGATCGCATCAGTGGTCGCAGACCTCCGAGATCCGTGATGGGGTCCGGATACATACCCATATCACGGACATCGTTCCGAACGGGACGGCGGACCATCCGGGTCACGGTCGCATCCGACGCCCCTCACCGAGGAGCCAGTCGAGGACGTTCACGATCCTTATCCCCTCGCTGTCCCCCAGGCCGAAGGCGTCGAGCGTCAGCACCGTCTTGGGGAAGTTGTCCCTTATGGACCGGAGCGACCTGAGCTCCCTCTCCCTGGTGTCCTCCGAGAGCATCGTGAGGCACACCTGGTAGTACTCCGTGCCGTCGCCACCGATCGCGGTGAAGTCCACCTCCCTGTCCCTGAAGCATCCGATGCGGACGGTGTACCCCCTCCTGACCAGCTCGAGGTACACGACGTTCTCCAGGGGCCTGCTGATGTCGGGACCGCCAGCGCCCAGGAGCGCTGCGCCCCTGAGTCCCAGGTCCGACGCGTAGTACTTGCCGTTGGTCTTCAGCACCCTCCTGCCGACGATGTCGTACCTCTCCGAGGCGTGGAAGAGGAATGCGTCCGTGAGTCCGCGGATGTAGCGGTCGACCGTGCCGTTGCCGATGCCCAGCGCCTTCGAGATCGACTCGGTGTTTGTCTCGTTGCCGATGTTTGTGTACAGGAACCTGGCGATGGACAGGAGCGTGCCCGCGTCGCCGGTGCCGAGCCTGGCCAGGACGTCCTCCACCAGGACGGTGTTGAATATCCCCCTGAGCTGGCTATCGCAGAACTCCCTCCCGCGTCCGGAGTCGACCTCGGGGAGGGCGCCGTACCGGAGGTACTCGTTGAACCTGACCGTCCTGTCCCCCGGGTGGAGCTCCATGTACTCGGCGAAGGACAACGGCAGCACCATGACCTCGACGAACCTCCCGGCTATGTGCGTGGTGAGGTCGGAGGACAGCAGCCTCGAGTTGGATCCCGTTATGTACACGTCGCAGCGGCCGGTGTTGATCAGGGATGAGACGGACCTCTCCCATCCGTCGACGTTCTGGACCTCGTCCAGGAACACGTATCTGAGGCCGGAGGTCCCGATCCCCTCCAGGAGCACACGGTCCAGGGCGTCGGAGTCGCGGATCCCGCGGTACTCGAAGGTCTCGAAGTTGATCCTCAGGATGTCCCCCGGCGGGACGCCCTCTGACATGAGCTCCTCCGCGTACATGTCCAGGAGCGTGGACTTCCCGGAGCGCCTCATGCCGGTGACGACCTTCACCACATCGAGGAGCCCCCTGCCCGCCCTGAGCATGCCCATGTACCTCTCCCTGACGATCAATCTTCCCATGGAATGGAGAACGAGTCATGGATATTTGAAATTTCCAGTCGATAGGAAAATCTTGCAGGATTCTTACGGATTTCATGCAGGCATGAAATGATGTCCGGAAAGCCTCGGAATGACGGTTAATAATCTTAGAGCATCGTTTCCGATGAAGCGGAAATAGACGATTTTCAGACCGTATTTGAGGTGTAATCTGTTCGATTCCAAGACGATGTGCTGTTCTTTCCAGTGGTTCAACGGCGTTTAGGAAGAATCTATCTTATGTTGCTATGAATGCAAACATGAATGAAAAAGGGAGGCAGACCAAACTGCTTGCCGCGATTGTCATCCTTGCGATGGTTGTCTGCGTCTTTGCTATGGTCGTACCCTCTGTCGACGCTGCCGATACAACAGGCGATGTCGAAACAGATGAGGGGGCCACCCCTACATATGTAGCCAAGATTGGCGACCAGTCCTATGAGAGTATTGCGGACGCCATCAATGCCGCTACAGAGGATGACATCATTACTCTGATTGCTGATGTCAATGGACCTGTTGTCATCCCTGCAGAAAAAACCATCACAATCGACCTTGCTGGTTATTCCATCTCATATGACAATACCACATCTGAAACGGCTGATGAGGATAACTCGTATACTGCCGGAGCCACTATTCTTGTCAAGGGAACGCTCACCATCAACGATTCGGTCGGAACAGGCTCCGTCATCCAGGACGGAACAAAAGCCGCGGCCATCCATGTCTCCGTTGGCGGAGAGATGACAATCAACGGCGGATCCTATCTGATCACTGATGAGACCACCTCCTCGTACTACGTAATAAAGAACCTCGGCACCGTCACCATCAACGACGGAACATTCGACACGAAATCCGGTATCAACAGCGACACAAGCGGATCCAGTGTCCTCGCCAACGGATGGTATGACGGATCCAAGAATACATCCAAGGCTGAAGCCACCATCACAATCAACGGCGGTTCCTTCACTGGATGCCACTATGTCAAGAACGACGACTACGGTGTCATGAACATCTATGGTGGAACATTCAGCGGAACCAACCGCGGTGCTGCCATCATGAACGTCAACGTCCTCACAATCGATGATGATGCTGACAATACACAGTCTGTGATCATCAACAAGAAGGCAGCAACGGATAGCGCTGTACTGAACTTCAGCTACAATGAAACTTACGGCAAGGGTATACTCACCGTCAAGTCTGGTACCTTCAACACATATTCTATCGTCGGAATGGCCGCTGGATATGGCATCGGTGTCATCGACATCGCTTCCGGCCTTGAAACAACAGCATTCTCCAGTGGTGCCGCGACCATTTCCGGAACTATCACTATCGGAGACAACACCATCGAGTTCAATTCTGTTGAGTTTACGGATAACGTCATTATCAAAGAAGGTTCCATCGTTGTCAGCGGAACCATTACAGGTTCAGCCTCTGCCAGCATCACAGCCGAGGGAGAGGTCAAACTCGACGGAGTGACGATTGACGGAACAAATGCGGGACTCAAAATCGAGACCGTCGATGACGGAGAGAGCAAGGTCATCATCCAGGACCTCACCCTCAACGGATCCGCCACCCTTAAAATCGAGGAGGGAGCGAACGTAGAGGTCCCCTCCAACGGAAAACTTGTGAACAACAGCGCAGCGACGCCGTCGATCACCAACAATGGTACCCTCTCGCTCTACACACCCATCACAGGTACTTCTGACGCTAAAGTGAGCAACACCGGAACTGTCGCACTCGCTCCCGGCGTCGACACCGGAGTCGAAGGAGGAGATGTCGTCTCCACCACATCCCAGGGAGACTCCCTCGGACTGAACCAGAACCTCGACAGCAACTACGAGATCAAGACCAGCGCCTTCCTCGAGAAGGACCTCGTCATCATGGAGGGCGTCACCCTCACAGTGGGATCCAACGCCACACTCGACCTGAACGGGAACAAGCTGATCATCCTCGGTACACTCGAGGTCAAGAACAACGGATCCGTCGCCTCCGGTGGAGAAACCGGAAGCCTCGTCATCGGAAAGACCGGTTCCATCGTCAACAATGGTGTCCTCGGAAAGGATTCCGCCATCAATGTGACCCTCAACTCCGACGCTGCCACCAACAGGGATGTCTACACTCCCGGATCCGTCACACTCCAGGATGTCGCGGGAATCGAGATCTCCGTGAACAAGAAGGTCAGCTCCAGCAACGTCACCTACACCCTGGTCATCTCCGGGGACGTGACAAAGAAGAACAACATCCCCGGAACCATCACCGTCAATGAAGTCACTGGCGGAAAGGTCATGCTGGACGGCGAGATGTCCATCGGAAACGGCATCACGCTCACCGGAGATGGACTCATCGAGATGCAGTCCGGATCCACACTCGAGATCACGTCCAAGGGTGTCCTCAACATGACCGGAAGCATCAGCATGCTTTCTGGAGCCACTGTCAACCTCAACGGAAAAACCACCGGAACATTCTCCGCAAGCACAGGAAGCTACCTCACCAACGGCGATAATAAGGCGACCTACACCACGGAGCTCGAAGTCTCCAACATCGAGGGTCTCGTCATCGCCACCACTTCCACGACCGCTTATGACGATGATGTGGAGGAGACAGTCACCGAGAACAGGCTCCTGCTCTCCGGTTCCATCCAGAAATCCGATGAGAGTGGTGCTGATGCCCGTGTCTCAATCATCAGAATCGGATCAGCCAACAGTGACGTTCCCAGCTATGCTGGAGTATACGTCTCGGATACCCTCTTCATCGAGGACACCATTGGAGAATTCACTTTCACCAACACTCAGTTCACCGTCCTCGGAACTGTCACCTATGAGGATGCCACTGGCGATATGGACTTCGCTTATACGATCACGCAGGGCGACGTCCTCAATGGAACCATGTACTCCGTCGAGTCCACCGATTCCAACGGTGCCAAGACCGAGACCTACTACATCAAGACCTTCGAGGCAGCCTTCGGAGAGATCGACACCGCTGTCGACAACGAGCTCAATGTCTTCGGAGACGTCGAGATCGATTCCGAGATGACCCTCGGGGCCGACCAGACCATCACCGGCGGAGACTTCAAGATCACCAGCACCGGCAAGTTCACCGTCGACAACGACGCCACCATGACCGTCAGCAGCATGGACGTCCAGGGAATCCTGGTCAAGATGGCCGACGGTTCGTTCACACCCACAGGCGAATTCAAATACAGCGCCATGTCCGAGAACGATGACGGGGACATCACATACTCCGGATTCATCGTGGCCCTCGGAAACGCCCAGCCCGGGGACGTAATCGAGATCTCCAAGGAGACAGTCGTCGACGGTTCCTTCACCATCCCCGATGAGGTCACAGTCAAGGTCACCGAGACCGGAAGCATCAAGTCCGAGGCAGGGAAGATCGTCAACATGACCGTCAACGGAACCCTCGTCAACCAGGGAACCGTCGACATCAGCGGCAGCACCACCGTCAACGGATCCGTGGACATGACCGAGGCCGTCAGCACCGGACTCTGCGGCAACGACAAATCCATCGCCGTGACCGGAGAGATCGTCTCCTCCGCCCAGATCACCGAGCCCATCAACGCCGTCTGGTACCAGGACGAGGATGGAATGATCGTCTACACCACACTTCCCAAGGCTGCCGAGGCAGTCTCCGCCATGGATGTCAAGGTCCAGATCACACAGGTCGGTAACCTCAATGACAGCACCGCCGTCGATCTCGGCGACATCGTGCTCAACATCACCGGAACTGCTGTTTTCGGTGACCTCACCATCGAGGAGGGCTCCGTCGTCGTCTCCGCGAGCGGAACCCTCACAGCCGGTGTCTTCGGAAAGACCGGCGACGACGGCTCATCCACCGCAGCGGTCGACCTCTCCAAGGTCAGCGACATGTCCGTCACCAGTACCCACAGGGCCAACAGTCAGAACGTCCAGGTCTGGTCCCTGAACCTCGTCAACAACGCCCTGGACGGCATCCTCGCAGGAGACGTCACCATCTCCGAGGGAACCGTTCAGCTCATCACCGCTATGACCGTCAACGGAAAGGACAGTGCCCTCACCGTCGCATCCGGAGCCGAGCTCGTCATCAACAACGTGAACCTCACAGCCGGTTCCTACGATGACAAGGCCGTCGTCACCGTCGATGGAACGATGACCGTCAACGGAACCCTTACCGTTTCCGGAATCATGGACGTCAACGGAACCCTGGATGTCGCCACCACGCAGTCCATCCAGGAGTCCAAGGTCGACATCCAGACAGCCGGAGTCCTGAACATCTACGGAACCCTGAACGTCGCCGAGAGCGAGGAGTACGGGGACGCTCAGGTCGGCATCGCCGGAATCCTCGCTGTCGGATCCACATCCTCTGCCAGCGGAGCTGTCGCCGGACCTGTAGACTTCGACGGCGGATACCTCAAGGCCTATGCCGGAGCCGACCTCGATGATGCCAAGATCCAGTGGGACGACCAGGCCAACCAGTCCAACGCCGTTCACACCGTGTTCCACATCAACGGCGAAGAGTACATGACGGTCTACGCCGCCGCCAGCAGCGTAACGATCCAGAACGTTCTGACTGGTGAGACATTCGACCTCGTCGGATACGTCACCGAGTCCGAGGGCTACAACATCAAGGAGTCCACATCCTGGAAGGCTGATGCCGACCTCACCGAGAACGTCGGAACCTATATCGGCTCCACCGATGCGTACACCAAGGTCAACGCCGCCAAGGTCTCTGTTACCGTGTCCGTCGGAACCGGCATCTCCCTGTACATCGACGGAATCAAGTATACCAGCGGCGACACGCCCAGCCTGTCCGTCGGAACTCACACGGTCGATGCCACCGTCGACCCCGGATACAAGGGAGATGTGACCATCCAGTTCAACGGACAGTCCGTCACTGGATCCTTCACCATCACACCCGAGATGGCATCCGCCGCCTACGAGGGCACGATCTCCGTGTCCGCCTCCGGAAACATCACGCAGGACTCCACCGTCGTCGTCGACGGCGGAGACAGCGGCAGCGGAATGAGTCTCACCGACTACCTCCTGATCATCCTGGTCGTTCTGATCGTCATCATGGCGATCATCGTCGCTCTCAGGATGATGAGGAGCTGAGGACTCCGACAACCACACGAAAAGGGTCGAACGCATAGAACGCGAACAAGAGAACATCTGCTCCCGCGTCGAGAGAGCGCGACTCACAGACACCTGAACAGCAAACACCCGTCCGGAGCTAAGGGGCCGGACGGGACCTTACCCATGATGCATGACCGACGACGAACCGAAGCGTCTGATAGACGTGGTGTCATCACCAGGCTCCCTGGAGATCCTCTTCATCCTGTCCTCCGGGCCCTGCACCAAGACCGACGTATACCGTCTCATGAACGGTTCCAGGAACATATCCGACACGCTGGACGTCCTGGGGATCGACGGCCTGGTATCCGTCGACGAGGACGGGGACGCCGTCATCCTGTCCCTCACATACAGGGGAGCGATGCTGATGGACCTGCTGCGCTGGGCAGACAGACTGTTGGATCGAGATCGTTTCACCATGTTCGGATGAGATGTGTGCCGTATCCTTTTTCGACTTCTGATCTTCCTGTAACCAAGATAGGTAACCGCACGCTTGTGGCTTGCGTCGGACCTATGATTGATCACATCGAATTCTATCTGAAGTCTGCGGATGACATCCTTTCATCGATGATCCCGAGCGTAATGCGAAAACTATCAGATCGGGACGCATGAACCCTCCTTCATTCATCAGATGTTCTAGGGAATAAGGATCCGCCATATCACGGAACAGACCTTAACAGTGTTTGAAGAGCATACCTTACTGCTCATCCTTCTTCATGATGTAACTTCAGAGCATCTCCACATATTGTTCTGTGTTGCGCTCCAGGGATGTCAAGTAATCGAATATGGGGAGGTGCTCACTGGATCCCAGTTTGTTTCCTTCGAACCAGAGGTCGATCATGGATTCAGAGGGATGCCTATAACTATGAACAATATCTGCTCCCGCGTCGAGAGAGCGTGAACCCACGGAAACCTGAACAGCAAACACCCGTCCGGAGCTAAGAGACCGGGAGAACACCTTACAACCCTCCTCATAATCAAAGCGTGATTCAAGTCGCCATCCATCTTCGTCACGATCTCCAGATCAATGATTCCGGATGCCAGGAAACCAAAGGACGGTCATTCTCTCACCCCCGATATCCAAGTGATCCGACAGCAGACCTACCGAATGCCTTCGATCCTTTCTACAACATCTGTCTCAGCAATCACACATGTTCGATGTAACCTGAATTACTGTAATATGTTTTACAGTAATCTATATTACATCATTCCCCCATCCCGAACCCATGAGGTTCTACGACCGCGAGTCCGAGCTGAAGGTCCTGAGGGACACCGCCGAGCTGTCCAGGACGCGGAGCCAGTTCACCGTGATAATGGGCCGCCGCAGGATAGGGAAGACCACGCTCATGCTCAAGGCCTTCGAGGACACAAAGTCGGTATATCTGTTCATCTCCCGCAAGAGCGAGGGGGTCCTCTGCGCCGACCTGCAGAACGCCATACGCGGATCGGGGATAGACATCCCCGGCAGGCTCGAGACCTTCGGCGACCTCCTCAGAGCGCTGATGATCCACTCCGCCGCCGAGCCCATCACGGTCATGATCGACGAGTTCCAGAACCTGACCCACGTGAACCCCTCGATCTACGGGGACATACAGGAGGTCTGGGACCTGATGAGGGACAGGGCCCGCATCAATCTGGTCGTATCCGGCTCGGTCCATTCGATGATGGTCCGCATATTCGAGGACTCCAGGGAGCCGCTGTTCCAGAGGTGCACCAGGAAGCTGGACGTCAGCCCCTTCGGTACCGACGTGCTGAAGAGGATCCTGTCCGACCACAACCCCGGGTACGCGAACAGGGACCTGCTGACCCTGTACATGCTCACCGGCGGCGTCCCCCAGTACGTGGAGGTCCTGATGGACTCCGGGGCTGTGGACAGCGAGGCGATGCTCCGCACCGCCCTGTCCCCCGGATCCGTGTTCCTGAGGGAGGGCGACGACCTGATGGTAGCGGAGTTCGGCAAGGACAACAAGGTGTACCTGTCCGTGCTGCAGCTGATCGCCTCCGGCATCGGGAGCAGGGCGAGGATCGAGGACATCCTCAAGGTCAGCGCAGGGGAGTACCTGAAGCGTCTGGACGAGGAGTACGGGTTCGTCGCCAGGGACCTGCCGATGATCACCGGGGACCGCAGACTGGGTCGCTGGAGAGTGACAGACATGTACCTGTCGTTCTACTTCAGGTACATACAGCCCAACCAGTCCTTCGTCGAGGCCGGGAGGACGGACCTCCTGGAGAGGGCGGTCCGGGCGGACATCGAGAGCTACGAGGGCCGCGTCCTGGAGAGGTACCTCACGCAGAGGATCCGCGAGGAGTGGGAGTACACGGCCGTCGGCGGGTACTGGAACAGGAAGGGGGATGTGGAGATAGACATCGTGGTGGTCGACGACATCGCCCGCACCGTGAGGATGGTGGAGGTCAAGCGCAACCCCGACAAGCTGGACATGGGGGACCTCCGCAGGAAGGCGGACACCCTGGAGCCCCTTATCAGAGGATACGATGTGGAGCTGACCGGCATGTCCATGGACGACATGTGACGGTCCCCGGCACCGCGGCCGGTGTCCTCGCATGTTCTTTTCCATCTTTCGACCGAATCGTCGATACCAAGGCTTTCGACATACAGGTCCGGGTTGACGATGAACCCTCAGACCCTCCGGTCCATGCCCATCTGCCTCGTGACAGTGGATCTGCCGGACTGTGATCCTATATTGTCGATGTAAGATCGGTGACATGCGTCAATCCATTTATGTTTCTATTTGCGAATAAATAAAATAAGTGCATTGTTTCCATTGAAATCATTTTGACATGTTTTAGACTTTGATTTTCCAACGAAATTACTGATATTATCTGAGAATTGATATTATAATAAAATATTCACGGCGTTTAGGAAGAATCTATCTTATGTTGCTATGACAGCAATAATGAACAAAAAAATGGAGTCTAGGAAACTCCTGGCCGCCTTTGCGGTCCTCGCACTGGTTGTATGCGCCTTTGCTGCGGTACAGCTCTTCGAGGAATCCACTGCCGCTCCGGCGACCAACGTACCCGAGGCCACCGACGGTACAATCACCATTCCTGAAAATGGCCTCGAACTCGACGGTGATGCTACCATCACTGACAGGCTTGTCCTTAACGGAACTCTCACAGTTCCTAAAGGATACACTCTGACCATCAACTATGCATTTACCGCTTCGGGACAGCACGTCATCGACTTCGGAACCAATGGAAAGATCGTTGTTGCGGAAGGAGCCACTCTGACCATCAATGCTACTAACGGAACAGTAGATGGTGAAGCCTATGTTCCTGCGAACAACGCTGGTAACTCTGTGTTCGCCGGAGCCACAACAACCGGCTACACCTCTACAGGAACTGATGCAGCAATCCAGGTCAACGGAACTATGAACGTCAATGTTGATGCTGCCGTCAAGGGAAACACCAACCAGTCCGAGAGGACCATCTACGTCACGGGTACATTCAACAGTGACTCCAACGGTTATGCCACCACATACTTCCTTGTCAACGGTGGAACAGTTGACATCAATCTCAAAGATGGGTCCGTCACTGGATACGTCAATGTGACCGGAGAGGGAGCATCCTTCGATATCGGAGGTACCAACACCACAGGAAACACAATCTCCGATGCAGTTTATGAGGACGGTATTCTCAACCTGTTCGGAATGAACATCGGAGCCGGAGCATCCGCCACAATCGACGGAAAGGCCCAGATCTACAACAGGAGTGTAACAGCCCCCACAGGACTTACCATCTCCACAATCATCAACAGTGGCAGTGTCGCGATTACAGAGAACGGACAGCTCGCTGTTCCTGAGAACACAACTTTCAACGGTACCAAGGGAACCACCGTTGTCGATGGAACCCTGAACCTCAACGGTAATTTCACCGGCTCCATAAGCGGATCCGGAAACATGACCGGAAAGCCTGCGCTCTATCCCGTCATGCCTGACAACTACATCTACAACGCTCCCAGCGGATACTCGTACGTCGTACAGCACTACGAATACAACAAAACCGACGGAACCAAGGTTTCATATCAGTTCGGTCTTGCCACCAATACCATCACTTATGACGGAACACCCGTCTGGATCGATGAGCTGTCAGTCATTCCAATCAGCCTTCAGACAGCTGCTAACCTGGAGCTCGAATTTACCAACACCAGCAGCACATGGTATGATCCCGTAGAGAACGATACCTACACCGGATGGCTCAGGGATGCCACCGAGTCTGGAAATGCAGGAACCTATAACAGGGTTGTTCAGTTCGATTGTTCTCTGACTTCTGATGATGGCAATCTCATCGGAAGCAGTGTCACGAAGATCATCGGACTCACCGTCCAGCCTGGCAGACTCAACGTCGACGTCTCCATGGAGGGATGGATGGAGGGCGAACCCGTCAACTCCCCCAGCACAGTCGTGACTACCACTGCGGGTGTCGAGCTTGCAGAGGGTGTCGACTACATCGTTTCCTATGCATACTACACTGACAGAGATTGCACCAGGCCCATCACGGGAACCCTTGAGGATCTCACTGCTGGAACATACTATGTCAAGGCCACGGTCACTCCTCAGACACAGAACTTCACGGAGGGAACCGATTCCACTGATTTCATCGTGGAGGTCTATGTCATCGATTCCGAGGTCTCGTTCCACGCTCTCCAGGAGCTCAACGACAATGAACTCGAGGAGTCCATCCTCGGAGTTAACCCCGATAAGATCCAGGAGAACATCAACTTCGATGAGATCAACAACGCCATCGCTCAGAACAACGTCGTTTCTGGCAAGATCACTGGAACCCTGCTCAACATCACCAACTCTGACAGCATCTGGAACACGCTCAGCAGCAAGTTCACAGGTACATCCATCACCGGCACTTCAGGATACTTCCTGGCATTCTATGTGCAGAGCGATGTCGAGGACATCACACTTGCCGATGTTCTGGCTTCCAACATCACCATGGTCACTGACCCCAATGCCAACCTGATTGTCGACATCACACCTGCCGATAACGCTACCGACTACAGGTTCTATGTCATGTACATTGCTGGCCTTCAGGCCGATGATCTTGACAGCTCCGACCCCCAGGCAGAGGTCGACACTCTCGGATACACTGTCGACTTCGACGGCTCCACTGGAACCGTTGGACAGGACGGCTATGACACACACAAGTACGATGCCATGACCTACGAGATCGATCTCTCGTACCTCAACATGTACATCATCATCCTCCACGATTACATCGCCGCCGAGGATGAGAATGGAGAGAATGTCTACCAGAACTTCACACTCACTGACTACCGCATCGATGGTGCCAGATACACCCTCATCAACGGTGCAGGTGACGGATTCGTCCACTGGGCTACCGAGGATGGTTCTGCCTTCCCCAGCTACAGCTTCGGATCTGTCATGGTCGTAGGAGTCGAATTCGATCCCGACAGAAATGGAATCATCAACCTGTATGCCACCTATGGGGACAGCACAGGGCAGGATACGCCCGACGAGCCTGTGACTACCGGCGACATTGCCGTGAGCATTTACAAGGACACTGAGAACGGATACGTCGTTGTTGCCCTTTCTGCCGTCACCGGTGGAGCAATCCCTGCCGGAGATATATCCGTCACATACACATGCATGGTGGCCAACCCCCTTGGAATCTACGACACAGTTACTAAGACAATCTCTGTGTCTGTCGAGGAGGGTACGACATCCATCGTTCTCGACCCCGAAGATTTCGAAGGAAACCTCGGAACCACCATCGCAATCAGCGCTTCCTTCCTTGTGGATGGAACCACTTACACATCCAACCCCATGTCGTTCAGCATCATGCTGGCTACTATGAACTGAGGTGAGACGACATGAACAGCAACAAACTGATGATCTTCGCTGCTGTGATGGCCATCGCTGCCATCGCACTCGTTGCCATCCCTATGGATGAGTCCGATGCAGCAGACCTTGAAATCACACCCAGCTACTATGATGATGGTACATATCAGTATATCATCATTGGAATCCCCGAGAGCATCACCACCGGTACCGCTCAGGTCACCATAGTCACTGGAAACACCGGAATCTACTCTGGAACGACAGCAGTCCAGTCTAATGCTCTTGGACACGGACTGTTCTGTGCTCCTAACGCTGGTGTTGTGAACGGAGAATACATCTTCTCCGTCAACATTGACAATGGGGCCTATACAGTCAACGCCACATACACCTTTGCTGACGGAGTGTTCACTCTTGCAGGTGATGAGCCTGAACCCACCGATAAGGTCCTTGAGTCCATCGCTGTAACAACACAGCCCACAAAGACCGTCTACATCGCAGGTGAGAGCTTCGACACCACCGGAATGGTCGTCACCGCTACATACGATAATAAGACCACTGCCGATGTTATCGGATATGAGATTATTAACGGAGACAACCTCGCTGAGGGACAGACCTCTGTTGCCATTTCCTACACCGAGAACGGAGTTACCGTGACAACAGATGTTCTCATCACCGTGAATGGAGATGATACACCCGTCGAGCCTGGCGAGGACATCATCTACAACGAGGACACCACCGTAACCGACTCCGTCCTCAACGGAAACGTCACCGTCAACCCCGGTGTCACCGTCACCTTCACCGGTGATGTCACCGTCAACGGCAACATGTACCTCTACGGAAACCTCGTCTACGATGGAACCAGCGAGATGACCATCACCGTCGCCGACCAGAAGACCTTCAAGGCCTTCTCCGGCGCCGCCATCCAGCAGGACATCACCGTCGTCTCCGGCGGAGAGGACACCGTCATCGACATCGCCGATGCGATGGAGATCATGGACATCAACAACAACGTCACATCCAGCAACACATACTCCCAGACCCAGATTGTCGTCATCACCGAGACCCTGAACCTCAGGACCGGAACCACAACGACCATCCTCGGACAGCTCCAGGTCGACGAGGGCGTCATCCTGACCATCGAGTCCGGAGCCACTCTGGTCATCGACAGCGAGACCGCCAAGATGATTGTGGACGGATCCATCGAGGTCGAGGAGGGTGCCATGATCCTCGTCAACGAGGCAGACGACGTCACCGTCTCCGGCGAGATCGTCTCCAACGGACTCGTCTACATCGACAGCACCGTGACCGTCCAGAACGGAGGATCCATCGTCGTCGACGATGCCGAGAACTCCGAGATCGAGGTCCTCCAGGGACTCACCGTCGAAAACGGAGGTGTCCTGGAGATCATGGGACAGGCCACCGTCGCCGACATCACCAACAAGGGAACCGTCACCTTCGACGGAGCCGTCCTCGCTGGGAACGTCAAGATTTCCCAGGCCGCTGACGGAGCCGTCGTTGACATCAGGTCCTTCACCTCCGACTCCACCGCCCGCACCCTGACCGTCACCGATGAGGGACTCGTGTTCAGGGCCGCCACCTCCTCCACCGAGGCCGTGGTCGTCACTGAGCCCAACACCCTGACCGTCACCGGAAAGGCCTTCGGAGGAGTCAGCAACCTCACCATCACCCAGTCGGTCACATCCGAGACCGAGAACAGGGTCACCACCTACTACAACCACATGGTCCTCGCGGGTTCTGTCGCCATCGCGGACGAGAGCCTCGAGGATGCCGACGAGGTCACCTCCATGGACATCCAGGTCTCCGGACCCAGCATCGATGTCGCTGAGTCCCTGACCATCGGAAGGGGTGTCACCGTTACCCTCACCAACGGAGCCATGAACGTCACCGGAACCGTGACCGCCGTCGCCGAGGGATCCAAGCTCGCAGCCGGAGACTCCCACAGCGACAACATCGATGTCAATGTGACCGGAACCGTCACCGTCCGTGACGAGATCAGGTTCAACATCAACGCCTTCGAGTACGAGACGGAGGCCGAGGGATACACCAACCACATCTACACCACCCTCGCCGATGCCATCGACGCCGCTGCCACCACCATATACGCATACGGCGATGTCAAGGTCCTGGACACCGTGACCATCCCCGCAGGCACCCAGGTCAGGCCTGGCAACGACGCTGGCACGATCACCATCGGGGACGAGGACAACAGGGACGTAACCGTCACCGTCGCCACCGACGGAGAGATCAGGTCCTGTATCATCGATGTCATGGGAACCCTCTACTTCGAGGACTCCCGTGACCAGAGGAACTGCACCATCTACAGCGATGTCTCGGTCTTCACCGAGCCCTCTGCCAGGTACACCAACATCTACACCGCGCTCGCCGGCGCCCAGTCCGGAGAGACTGTGACCATCAGCAGGTCCAACGGACCCGTCGTCCTGGACAGGGACGTCTCCGTGGGAGAAGGAGTCACTCTCGAGATCCCCGGAACAAGGACCCTCCAGCTGAACGACGGAGTCACACTCACCGTCGACGGAACCGTCAGGAACTCCGGCACTGTCGCCGCTCAGACGGACTTCGCCATCGAGGCAGCCAACACCGCCGAGGAGAAGGCCTCCGCGATCGTCGTGAACGGACTGTTCATGCAGATGAACGAGATCTCCTACACCGACTACTACATCGCCGGTGCATACTACAACCTGATCAACGCCGCGGGCAACTGGAACTACGTCGCCCCCGTCGACACCGCCGCCTCCGTCTCCAACGACGTCACCGACGGAGCCATCGCTATCTACGGTGAGAACGCCGTCACCGAGGTGACCTTCACAGGAGACGAGAACCAGCCCGTGTACGTCGCGGTCGTCGGTGGAACCGACACCTACGATGCCGCCGTGCTCATCGCTGACAACATCAACCTCGTGTACGCCCAGATCATTGTCGAGGGAATCTACGATGGAGCCGTCAGTACTGCCATCGGTTCCGTCGATGTCGTCAACGCCACCGGATTCACCGTCTCCGATGTCTACGTCGACGAGACCGAGGTCATGACCATTGCCGGTCAGCCCACCGTCGGCGACATCGACGGCACGGATCCCGCTGTGACGATTGCCTCCGGCGTTGTCACCGTCATCGGAACCCTGAACCTCAACAACATGTCCGGAACTATCGACGAGAAGAAGTTCGAGGGTTCGTTCACCGTCTCCGCCGGAGCCGAGCTCATCGCTTCCGGAATCGGTGCCCAGATCATTGCCGACGCACTCTCCGTGGATGGAACACTCACCGCCTACGACGGAGGACTCGTCGATGTGTCCGTCCTGACCGTCAACGGAACCTTCACCGTCTCCCCTGCCGACGTCGAGAACAACATCGCTGCCGGACAGGCTGACGTCCAGACACTGTACGTCGGAATCGACTCCGAGTTCGGAGCAGGTGCCGCCGCCACCGTCAACGCCGACAGCATCCGCGGACTCACCGGAATGTACGTCTCCGCCGACTCCACCGTCGGCGAGAGGCTGATCGATGGAATGAGGTACTCCACCGAGTTCTACATCGAGGATGCCCTCTGGATGATCGCCTACGCCAACGCCGGCCACCAGAGCTCACTGTCCGGAATCGTTCCCAGCGAGCTCGTCAACAGCACCTTCACCGCACCCTGGCAGTACGACAACAACGGCACCCTCACCGATGCCGCTGACAACGCGGTGGTCGGAACCTACCCCGCGGTCTACGCCAACCTGAAGTACGACATCTACGAGGTCACCATCTTCGCCGATCCTGGAATCGATGCGATCTACATCGACGGACAGCTGATGACCAGCGGAATGTTCACGGAGGACATCAACGGAATGCTGGCTCAGGGATTCCGTGCCTATGTCACGGCTGGAACCCACGAGATCACCTACAAGCTGGGATCCTACTACTCCGGCGAGGCTCAGATGACCGTCAACGGCACCGCCGTCAGCGGAAACACGATCACCACTTCCGGAACCCCTGAGAATGGAGACTCTTACGTCACGTACACTGTCTACCTCCAGGGAATCCAGGCCGACACCCCCGTCACACCCGAGCAGTCCTCCGGTGACGACGGCCTCGGTCTGACCGACTACCTCCTGATCGTCCTGATCATCCTGATCGTCATCATGGCGATCATCGTCGCCCTCAGGCTGATGAGGAGCTGAGCAAGCACAACACACGACAAGGGTAGAGCGCGAGCGTGAAACGAGAACATCTGCTCCCACGTTGAGAGAGCGTGAACCCACGGAAACCTGAACAGAAAACGACCCTCCCGGAGTTAAGGGACCGGGAGGGCACCTTCCACCACCATCCGAGATGCATCCGTCCCTATCGCGGCGGACCGCGGTACATCGCCTCGGTTCTATTCTGATTTCATTCAGATTAATGGATTTAAAACAGAATATTTATATAAATGATTCAGATTTTATTGAATCATGGAGAATCTGACCTTCAGGGACGGGAGATGTCTCAATCGCGAGAGCGCAACATTCGAAGCCAAGAGCGCCCGCAACGGCATACCCCGTTCCCTGTGGGAGAGCTACTCCGCTTTCGCCAACACGTCCGGGGGGACCATAGTACTCGGTCTGGACGAGACAGACGATGGGGAGGGGTTCATCGTATCCGGCGTGAGGAACGCCGAGAGCATCAGGGACGACCTATGGAGCACCCTGAACAATCCTGAGAAGATCAGCGTCAACATCCTCACCGACGGGGACATGACCGTCCGGGATGCAGGAGGGAAGGACATCATCGTGATCGAGGTCCCCGCGGCGGACCGCACCCTGCGTCCGGTGTATGTGGGGAATGTGAACGGCGGGACGTACAAGCGCAACGGCACCGGCGACTACCACTGCAACGCGGAGGACATCGCCGCCATGTACAGGGACGCATCCCCGCAGTCCAGGGACTCCCTGCCCGCCGGCACGGCCGAGATGGACGACCTCGACATGGGTTCCGTGGCGCAGTACAAGAAGGCCATGGCGTCCAACTCGAGAACTGTGGGGGGTTGGACGGACGAGGATGACACGGAGTTCCTCAGACTGATCGGTGCTGCCAGGAGGGACGGGGATGTTCTGCGCCCCACCATGGCGGGCCTGATGATGTTCGGAAGGGGGAACATCATCCAGATGGTGATCCCCGGATTCACTCTCGACTACAGGGAGTACCCGGACGGGGGCGACGAATGGACGCTCCGCAGGCTGTCGGGGATGCCGGACTGGTCCGGGAACCTCTTCGACTTCTACATGTTCGTGATCAACAGGCTGCCCCAGGTCGTAGGCACGGGGTTCGATGTGCCGGACGGGCTGACCCGCAGGGACGACACGGACCTCCTGAGGGCGCTGAGGGAGACCGTCACGAACGCGGTGGCGCACGCCGACTACTGGGGAAGGGGAGGCGTTCGCATAGCCGTGAGGCCCGGATCCGTGTCCGCATCCAACCCGGGGACCTTCCGCATACCGGTTTCGGAGGCTGTTGAGGGAGGGCACAGCGATCCCAGGAACGAGACGCTGCTGAGGATGCTCAACTACATCGGCAGGGCGGAGAGGGCCGGCAGCGGCGTGAGGAACGTGTTCCGCATCTGCATGGGCCTCGATTTGGCCCCTCCGTCTTTCGAGGAGGGCCGCCATCCCGACTCGGTGACAGTCACCATCCGCTTCGCCGGCGACAGGGACAGGGGCGTGTCCGACACACTCGCCGTACTCATCGCGAGGGATGGGAGGATCACGATCCCCGAGATGGTGGAGGCCACCGGGCTCACGAGGAACAGGATACTCTCGGAACTCGACGTCATGAAGGCCGAGGGGAGGCTCAGGAGGGTCGGCGGACCCCGCGGCCGCTGGGAGATCAGATGGTGATCATGGGTATCGCATCATCACCGATCGTATCCTGTCCGCTGGGAAGAGGTCTCGGACACCGTACCGACTCACATCGATCCGCACCGGGCGGACACGATCATCACGGACCATGTCGAACAGGTCGCTGCGTACCCGGATCGCATTGACGACCGCCATGATCCCAAGAGCGCCGGAAGGATGGATGCGCGATATCACGTCGTTGAAAACTTCGCCCTGTCTCGGATGGACTGAAAATGGAATCCCTCCCGACAACGGCAGAGATGACCGGTTACGCGTCAGCCGATGGTCTTCGACACCACTGTGGGCGTCTTCGATTCGAACGCGATCCCATACAGGATGGTCCTCCCCTTCAGACCGTGGGCATAGCCGCGCTCCTCTATCTGATCGAGGGCATCCTCGGCCAATGCGCGGGGGTCCTCTCCGTGCCTCGTCCTCTTCAGCTCGATGACGACGTTCGGCCCATCGCCCTTGATCTTCTCCAGGCGTATGTCGTGGTATCCCTCCCCCGACTCGTGGTCCGCGGTGACAGAGTAGCATCCGTACAGGTTCATCAGCAGTCCAGTCAGGAATGCCTGGTACGAGTACTCGTCATCCAGGACCCTGGAGCTGACCACGTCCTTCAGTAGGGAGCCGATGCATCTCCCCGTCTCCTCCTCGTCGCTGGACAGGCGCGCTCTGGACAGCGACCTGGGCGCGGGCACCATGCCAGGGCCCCCGAGCCTCGACACCACGGCGTCCCCGAACACGCCGTACATTTCCCTGTTGGGGATGGACAGCGAATAGCCTCCGCCGGACGGCACAGCCCTCAGATACCCGGACATGGCGAGCACGCCGTACACCCCCGAGGTCCCGGAGCTTATGTCGGCGAACGTCTGTCCCGGGTCGATGGTGGCCTCGACGGACCCTCCCCTTCCCAGAGCCATGAGATCGTCGCGGGTCCTGCGGTCGGGGGACGAGAGCAGGTCGTCCACCACGGAGTTCCCGCTCGTCCACGCCCAGTAGGCCCCAGGGGTGAAGCCGTTGGAGACGTAGTTCAGGATGCTCCAGGGATTGTATATCTCCGCATCCCCGAAGCGATAGCCGTCGTACCACTCCCTGGCCTCCGCATACCTTTCCGGATGCCCGTAGTCCCGACAGATCCCCTCGACCTCGCCCGGCGTGAATCCGAACCTCTCGTCCATGTCCTTGCTGAGTATGCTGTTCACAGCCAGGTTGTTGAGCTCGGAGAAAATGCTCTCCTTGGCGTTCTGCATCACCCCTGTGATGACGCCGAACCTCAGGGAGTCGTTGCCCTTGAGGACGGAGGACATCATGTCCCGGACCACATTCAGGATGTCGTGCTGGAACGGTTTGCCGTACGAGTTGTTTATGGGGCTGTCGTACTCGTCGATCAGAAGCACGGGTTTGACCCCGTACTCCGCCTCGAGCATCCTGGTTATGAGTCTGAGCGAGCGTCTGAGGACCTCGGTGCCGGATGACATGGACTTGAAGCTGCGGAAGAGCTCCGCATCGTCCGGATCCTGCCTCTCGGAATTCGCAAGTTCGGGGAACCTCTTGCAGATCTCGGCGATGGAGAACCTCAGATCCTCGGTGAAGACATCCATGCTGTCCGTTCCCAACTCCTTCATGTCCAGAACCATCACCGGACGGGAGTTCTTCTCCGGATCCTCAGGTCTCAGATCGGATATCGCCAGGCCGTCGAACCAGCCGTTCCCTCTGTACCTGAAGTTGAGATACGCGTCGAGCATGCTCAGGTTGACGGACTTCCCGAATCTCCTCGGACGCGTGAACAGGAAGACCCCGGTCAGTCGGCGGCTGAGGATGTCGTCGATGAACGCTGACTTGTCGACGAAATAGCCGTCGCTGTCACGGATCGCCTTGAAATCCTGGACACCGATGGGGATTCCCTTCATGCTCCTCGATATGGGTCTTATGATAAATCGGTTTTTCGAACCATAATCCCGGTTCTTCGGGATCGGGGCCATTCCACATTCGATCCCGAAGAGCCAGATATCTTCATCTCAACCCATGAGAATCGAAACGGATGCGGGGGTTCCTTTGTGCAGGATCTCTTGCCATCCACCTGGGTTTCGATGAATTGCTCAGCGTGGATACAGGTAAATCACTCAATGAATCCTTCGGTAAATTACTCAATAATAATTATCCAGACGCTGTAACCAAAACAGCATCAGAATGGAGAGCATCCCACGATAGTGCGTCCCCATGCGGGAGACGACCGCCGCGTCGGTGCCGTCCTCGCAGGCCCCCTCACGGATCTCATAGACGATGCAGTCGGTGCGGTTGACCCCTCTCGAGTAGAATCCCTTGTACTCTTCGCAGGGCCTCTCGTATGGGGACTGTACGGGTCCTCCTGAGCTGCCTGAGGATGGAATCTACCTTCTGGCCGTACCCTTGTCGCTTGAGCCCCCTCGTAGTCCTTCCCGGTCTGTCAGTCCAGGATCGCTGTCTTCCTACGCCCATACACTTCATACCGACCGTGAAATATCCGACCACACGGTCGTCATCCGTGAGTGCGATATATGTTCTGGACATGGCCTTCTTCTCCATCATGACAGCCTTTTCATGAAGGAAGACCTTATGGTCGCGATTCTTGGTGCATGTGAACCTGCGGAGATCTTCGGCGACTACGACATCACCGACATTCTCCATGAGCTCTCTGAGCGAGTACACCTGGTAGTTCACTGATTCGTCTTCCCGAGCATGCGGTCGAAGCGTTAGAAGTCATCGGAGAGCACGAGCTGGTTCCTCACCTTGTATCCTCCCTCCCTCTCGTACCTCTCGAAGGCCTTCTCCATGTTGGCCACAGCCTCAGGTGTGTCGAGTATGAGGTTCTCATAGAACGATTTCGTCGCCATCGTCTCGTCTCCCGTTCTGTTAAGATATTGCAATCATACTGCATCACCGGTGTATAAAAAAGCTGTCGCGGATCGTCAAAGACAGCGTGTACGGCACGTTTCATCCGATCTCCGATTCGGATTTCTGAATGTATAAAGTTGTAGCATGGTTTCCACTGGACCATTTTTCGGCGCAAAAATAACACCAAATCCAGCACTCTCTGGTAATCTGATACCATAATCATCAATTTATGAGTGAGTTCACGGCGTTTAGGAAGAATTTATCTTATGTTGCTATGATAGCAATGAATGAGAAAGCAAACATGACGAAAGTCATGGCCGTTGTTGCGGTGCTCGCTCTCGCACTGTGCGCCTTCGCGGCCCTCATGCCCGCGGAGACCGAAGCTGCCACGAACGAGCAGGGCTACCACGGAGACGTGGACGCCTTCCAGCCCTTCTACGGCAAAACGAACATCGTGATTGATCAGGACACCACCGTTACCGCGAACGGATTCCTCTACATCGAGAGCAACTTCAGGGTTGCCGAGGATGTTACCCTCACCATCGAGAAGGGAGGAGTCGTCTACATCGGTGGCGGATTCGTCCAGATCGACGGAGAGGTCGAGGTCACCGGAAACGGAACCAACGCTACACTCTCCGATGATGATGTTATCGCCAAGATTACTGAGGCAGCTGCCGCAGATATCAGCAACCTCGGTGGAAAATCCACACTCTACATCGTCGAGAACACCTCCGGAACTACCCTGTACAAGGACTCCGGAGTCGTCGTCAACGATACCGTCACTGTTGCCAAGAACGCCCAGCTCGTCTATGACGGAGCCAACGGCGGGGTCCTCATCAACAACGGCGGATCCCTGAATGTCGTGAAGAGCGGAAGCAATGTCGCGACCATCAGCGGACTCAACGTCGACATCGCTGTCGGCGGAACGTTCGCCTTCGAGGGTGCAGTGGCCGAGTCCATGACCGTGTCCGCCTATGGCACTGTCACCGGAGAGACTCTCAAGTCCGTGTCCTCCGTAACCATCGAGCCTGGAACACCCGTAGATGCCAAGGACTACTCCGACCTCACTTTCACAACCACCTCCAAGAACGTCACCGGCTACTACATGTCCGGAGATGACGTTGACACCAAACTCGTCAGGGAGTTCGCCCTGAACGTCGCCGGAACCGTCGCTTATGACGACACCGTCAAATTCAACGGCGGAATCTCCAACGCCGACAACACTCCCTACACATCCACACTCTTCGTTTCCGAGGAAATCGCCAAGATCAAGGATGCCAACATCGACAAGTACGACTCCAAGGTCAGTGCGAAGGCCATCGTCTCCTCCCTGACCGTTGCCAAGGACGGAAACGTCGTCAACAACACGTACATCCAGGTCACCGAGAAGATCGCCGTAAACGGATCCGAGAAGGACGGCTATGGCAGTCTTGAAAACAAGGGAACCATCGAGCTCGTCGGAACGATGACCGTCGACTTCAATGACAACATCACTGGACCTGGAGTCTTCGCCGTTAATGGCGGATCCGCCACCATCTCCGGTGCCGACACCGGAGATGCTGATGCACTCACTATCTACGGTGCCTACTATGCCGACACATCCGGAACCAACCCCGTTCTCTACATCACCGATCTGGCCGCCGCGATCGACGGTGCCGTCGCCGCTGAGGAGGATGAGGTCCATGTGTCCTCCGCCGGTGCCGACAACAAATACGATGCCTATACTGTCTCCGCCGATGACAGCGTCCCCGCCGACATCGAGCTGACCGTCGTCGACGTCCTCACTGTCGCCGAGGGAGTCACATTCACCTTCGACCTCGATGCTACAGCCAACATCATCTCCAAGATCTACGTTGAGGGAACCGTCGTCGACAACAATCTGGATCTCGATGAAAACATGATGGAATTTGAGGTCAAGATCGTCTCCGAGGATGAGGAGACCAACACCTACACATCCCTTGCCAACGCTCTGACCATCATCACATCCGGAACCATCTACCTGTACAACGATGTCACCATCTCAGGTGAGATGACCATCGGCGCCGACGTCACCGTCATGTACGCTCAGGGTAAGACCGGAACCATCGGATTCGAGGACAAGGACTCCTCCCTGATCATCGACGGAACCGTCGTTCTGGGAAAGACCGACAAGATCGACACCGCCGTCGACGGAGAGGACGCCACCGTCACAGTCAACAACATGCTGAAGTACGTTTCCGAGGACAACATCGGAGCCAGCGTCATCTACGGCGTCTACTTCGCGGGAGCCCTCGGAGAGGACGCTGACAACACACAGTACATCACCTCTGTGGCAGTCGCATCCGCCAACTCCGCCGAGATCACCGGAAACATGGTCGTCTTCGGCAACATCTCCATGGGCGACGTCACCTTCACACAGGGCGAGGACAACCAGCTTACCGTCTACACCATCACAGAAGAGAAGCAGACCGTCACTGGAAACGTCACCCTCGCCGGAGGGGCCAAGATGACCCTCTACGGAACATTCACCGGATCCGTCACCGACGGAACCAACACCGTCGCCTTCAACAAGGCCACCGGAGCGACCATCGAGTTCCACTCCGAGGAGACCGCTGAGGGAACCACCACCGACATGTGCCTGTCCGGTGCTCTCATCGCCGGAGACGTCACCGTCTCCGCCGGAACCGTCGTCATCGGTGAGGAGACCAAGATCGGGAACGGAACCGAGAACGGGGACGGATCCCTGACAGTCGCTAGCGGAGCCACCCTCGAGGTCACTGCTCCTCTGACAATCTGGACCGCATACTACAACCCCCTGCTCATCGCCAAGGAGTTCCCCGTCTACACCGATGGAGCCATCGAGAGCACCTTCGCCTCCCTCTTCGTCGAGGGAACCCTGAACATCGTCCAGGGCGGATCCATGGATGCCGCCGTCAGCGTCATCGACGGAACAGTCACGGTCGCCCAGAGGGCCGGAGCCGTCCACTTCGACGGAGCCATCATCAACGGAACAGTCACCGCAGAGAGGAGCATCGCGTTCGACACCGCCAAGGTCGTCGGAACCATCGACGGAAAGATCACCGTCGAGGGCCTCATCGCCATGCCCGGATCCACCGTCGTCGCCGATGACATCAACGGAGGAGACAATGCCATCACCACCTACTACATCAACGGCGAGGAGTACGCCACCGTGTACGCGACCGTCGATGTGCCCGTGGCCGCTCTCCTGATCTTCGCAGACGTCCCCGGAGTCCAGATCGACACCGCCGTCTTCTACAGCGACGCCGCCATGACCCAGGTCATCAACGGCGTTTACAAGGACGGAAAGTTCCCGATCATCACAGGCACAGACTTCTCCGTCAACACCCTGGCCGAAATGTTCGCAAAAACCGTCGCCGTCGGAACCTACGACAACGTCTACATCGCCATGGACCCCGCAGAGGTCGAGGGAACCGTCTCCGTCGGAACAGGTCTCGACCTGTACATCGACAACGTCCGTGTCACCGGAGGACAGGACTTCGTCCTGTCCGTCGGAACCCACACCGTCTCCTTCGACGTCAAGGCCGGATACGATGGAGCCAACGCCACCATCACCTTCAACGGCCAGACCGTCCAGAACGGTGGAAGCATCACCATCACCGCCGACATGACCGAGTACACCCTGGTCGCGTCCGGCGCAGCCCCCTCCCAGGGACAGGTCGTCATCGACCAGACCGGCGGGGACGACGGAATGGGAATCACAGACTACCTTCTGATCATCCTCGTGATCCTCGTGATCATTCTCGCGATCTTTGTCGCCCTCAGGATGATGAGGTCCTGATAACCGAACAACGGGTCGAAACATCTGCTCCATGAAACACAGGGGCGGGGGCGAAAGACCCCGCCCCGAACCCCATGGATGCAGGGATTCAATATCAAGGAGTAATGCGAAATGAACGCAACTATGATCAAAGGGGAGAGAAGCAAACTCCTCGCCGTCGCCGTCGTCATCGCGATGGTCGCATGCGCCCTCGTGGCGTTCATGCCCTCTGTCGATGCCGAAGACGGACCTCTCGAAGCCGCTGACAAGTACACTTACGACGGCTTCCAGTACACCGGTGAGAGGACGATCGTCGGAGACGAGGTCCTCATGACATACCCCATGGCATATGATGTTCAGATGCTCGAGGGAATGAATGACGACTTCCCCAGATTCGTCGGTGCTCTGTACAGAGCCGACAGCGGAGCGACTGTCAAGTCCATCACCTACAATGGTGTAGAATACATATGGGATGCTAAGGGAACTCTGCTTGGAAGCAACTGGGTCGATGCCGATGGCAAAACCCTCGTCAAAGCAGTTGACGACGCTCTCGTAGATGTCACAACCCTCATCACAACAGGCGGATCCGTAGAACTTACCCTCGGACTGATCGATGGGACCACTTTGGATATGACCTACACCATCGCCGCACCTGTCGCCTCCATCGGAACCACATATTATGGAACCCTCCAGGCAGCCGTCGATGCGGCTGTCGACAAGGACACCATCGTCCTGAACAAGGGTGCCGCCGTTGAAAACAACACCATTCAGGGAGATGGGGTGGTATTCGCAACGAAGAACTACACCATCACCCTGGACTTCAACGGTGTCATCTATGATATAAGCGGAACGACCGTGGGCTCGTCCGGAACCGAGACCAACGGATTCCAGCTTCTGAAGGACAACAGCGTCACGTTGAAGAACGGAACCGTCATGTCGACTTCTCCGACAGCAGGGATCCTACTTCAGAACTACTGCAACCTCACACTGGACGGAGTGGTCCTTGACGGAAGGAATCTCCAGGGGAACGCCTATGTGCTCTCCAACAACTGCGGAGACACCGTCATCACAGGGGCGACAAAGATCATCGCTTCCAAGGGAGACGTCGCATTCGACGTCTTTGGTGGGTTCCAGAACTATCCCAGCGTCTCCGTAACCATAGATGAGAACTTCACCGGTGAGATCACAGGACCAATCGAGATCGATGAGCAGAAGACAGGATACAGTCACACGCTCAGCATCGAAGCCCAGGATGTCAAACTCGATTCCATCGCCCTGAAGAATGGAAGCATTGAACTCAACGGTGGAAGCATTAAGAATGCCACCATCGACATAACCGGAACCGGAAAGCTCGTAGCCAACAACGGCTCCATCATCGATTCTACCATCAACCTTCCCGCGTATGCCGCGGTCGTCACCGAGCAGAATCTGAACGGAACCGTCACCTTCGACGGATGCAAGTTCAACGCAGCCGAGGGCGGATCCGTCGCCGGAGTCTACATCGGAATGTTCTCCGGAATGGATGCCGATGTCAACATAACAGACTGCGAATTCGTCGGAACCTTCACGGAAGGCGCCGTGGACTTCAACGCCCAGGCGGGATCCGATGTGAAGGTCACCGTCTCCGGAGAGAAGCCTGTCAGCGTTCACGCATGGGCAGCCAACGGCGATGCCGATGTCGAGGTCGGAAAGAACCTGGACCTCCGCAGTGCCACCAACGTCACCGAGCTGAAGATGTCCGGATCCTCCGGAAACCAGCCCACGATCGTCGTCCCCGAGGGACAGACGCTCGAGGTCGACAGGATCACCGGAACCGGATTCGTCGAGGTCGACGAGAACGGAACCATCGACTGCCCCACCATCGACGTCCCGATCGTCGACGGAACCACTGGAACCGTCAGGACAGCAGATGCTCTGATCTCTGCACTCTCCAATGAAACTGTGGAGAAGATCGTCCTCTACAACGACATAACCATCGACAGGGAGTCCAGGCTCGAGGTCACCAAGAGCATCGACCTCGGAGGATTCACACTCCACCTTGACTGCGGAGAGTGGAGAAACGGAAACCTCGCGATTATGGCCAGCGAGACGCAGATCACCATAGAGAACGGAACCATCGACGCACCCGATGCCATCAGGGCCTATCAGGCGGACATAACATTCGAGAAAGTCACATTCCTCTATGGAAACGTCCTGACCGGATATTCGACTTCCATGGCCTTCAACGGTTGCACCTTCGGTACTGCGGACGGAAACACTGATTTCGGAGTCTACTACAGCAGCGGCAACTCCTGCGCGCTCACTGTTAACGCGGATTGTGTGTTCTACGGAACCTACGATCAGGGTGCCGTCGCCCTCGAGGGCTCCGCTCCCACCGTGGACATCGACGCATACGTCCCCACCCTCAACATCTGGATCAGCGCCGATGAGGACACCTCGGAGATCGACATCTCCGGAGGAATCGGCGAGACCTGGGTCAGCGGAATCAGCTCCTCCACCGAACTCACCACCAAGATCTCCATCCCCGGAGAGAGGGTGATGCTCTACGACTGCAGAGGAAACGGCGGACTCACCGTCGGAACCGGTGCGGAACTCCTCACCCCCGAGGCCAAGAGGGTCGTCCGCAGCGAGGGATTCAACTTCGGGAACAATGGCAGCCTCAGCGAGGGTGTCGTGGTGGAGGACGGAGACTTCGTCGAGCCCACTGTCGAGATCGAGGGCCTCCCCGAGATCTTCCAGACCTATGAGGAGGTCGTGTTCAGCGTTACCACCACTGCCGGCGACTACGCCGGAACCATGGTCGCAGGAATCATCTCCGGCGGATCCGACGCCTACACCCTGTACTACCTCGACAATAACGAGTGGGAGGTCATGGACACGTGGTTCGGTCCTCAGACCGGATTCCCGCTGATCGACGGAACCAGCTACTTCAAGGTCGTCTTCGACGAGCCCGATCAGCTGGACATCACCATCGACATCATGATGGTCGATAAGCCCGGCGAGGTCATCGAGGGACAGGCCCTCTGCTCCGATACCCAGAAGCTGCTCGTTCAGCAGAACCCTGACTACAAGGAGCCTCGCCAGAAGGATGACTATCTCACAGGATTCTCGATTGATGGATCCACCATCAATGCCTATATCCTTGCTTCCGAGGAGACGAGTGACTATCTCTCCTACTACAACCCGTATGGAGAGGTCTACTTCGTCATCAACATGTATTATGCCGATGACACTTACGAACAGGTCAAAGTCGATTCTACCAGGGTGAGGATGACCACCTCTGACGTCTATGGAATGCTCGGAGACAGCCTCATCTTGGCCGAGTATCCCTTCAAGATCCCAGATGGCTTTGTATCCGTGCAGATCATCGGATGGTTCAACTGGGATGCGATCACATATCTCCCGACCTCCAACACCGTGTACGTCGACCTTCCTGAGGAGGTGACGATCGTCGATACCGACGGAAACAAGTTCGAGTCCGGTACAATATATACCGACAAGACCCTCGACCTCAATGCTCTCATCACTCCTGAAGACTGCGACAGCACAGATGTGACCTGGACCTCCGGCGACGAAAGCATCGCCACCGTCGATGAGAACGGCGTCGTCCATCCCGTGTCTGCCGGAACCGTGACGATTACTGTGACCACTGTCAACGGAATCACGGATGATTGCGAAATCACCGTCAGGGATCCGCTCGCGGTCACAGGTATCACCGTCAATGGCAACGTCTCCGGATACTATGGATATGCTATCGACGAGAAGAAGTTCGAGAGCATCACCATCACCGTGACCTACAATGATGAGAGTGTGGAGACCGTCCCGCTGACCAGCGACATGGTCTCCGGAGACATCTTCAACGAGGGACGTCTCTGTGCAGAGGGCGATGTCACTGCCGATGTCACCTATCAGGGATTCATCGCAGAGGATGCTCTGAACGTCACCGTCGGTAAGCTCCAGTCGGTTAATGCCACAACACCCACCACCATCGCGTATCAGGTCGGAGAGACTGTGACCGCTAAGAACCTGAAGGAGAAGGGAGTGTCCATCGAGGGCACTTACTCCTACGGACTTCAGGTCAGGGATATTCTCGATCTCAACCCCACCTTCGATCCCTTAACCATCCCGGGAGGGAGCGAAACCCTTGTGCTCGAGATATCTTACACCGAGCCCGTAAGCGATGTGGTCTTTACCGTCAGTGTGACCATCACCGTCGTGGACAGCACCGAAGAACCCATCGAACCGTGAGGTCGAACAATGAACAACACGAGGATCGCTATCGGAATCGCCTTGCTGATGATGCTTTCGGCCACGGCTTTCGTGATCAGCGACTCGGACAACACCGACGCCGTAACCGTCGACAACATCAGGTACAACAGCGACCTTGGATTCGAGATCGATGTCGGTGACGTAGCACCCGGAGAGAGGCTCATAGTGAGCATACTTCCCCAAAGCTCATCGGGAAGCATCACCGGCTGGACCGAGAGGATCAATGGGAGTGGCACTGCCACCCTCACCACTCCGGGTTCAGAGATCAGCGACACGGGATCCTTCGGATACAGCCTGCGCGTGCAGGGTGAGGAGAATGTGGACGACAGCATCTACATCCTCGAGATCCTGTTCGACAGCAACAACGACACGGGCAGAACCAGTTCTGTGTTCCTTTCCGAAAACTATGTGGGCTACGAGCTTCCGGATAAATCCGATCTCGATTGGAGCAGTGCGAACGGTGTTCTAATCGGTTGGTCAACGGATCCTGATGCAGAAGAGCCGGAATACCTTGGAGGAGAGGAACTCGGAGAGTTTACCAGGTCCATGACAGAAGATGATGTCATGACTCTGTATGCTGTCTATGGGGATGCACCCGTCACGGAGGATGTGATCATAACCGTCACCGGAAACGGTGCGGATGTCACCGCCGACGGTCTCGTCGACGGAACCATCACCGCAGAGGTCGGCACCGAGCTGACCTTCGATGTGCAGGCCCAGGCCGGATACACCCTCGAAGGTGCGACATACACCTACAATGGTCATACCATCCAGATCGATGGAGACTCTTTCACCATCGAGGTAGTCAAAGGAGCAAACACGCTCGTCGTCGATGCGGAGGAGGAGCAGCCTGTGGAGGAGCCCGTCACAGTGAATATTGATTCCACCGGGGCCCGGGTTACCTACAACGATGCGGTTGTCGGCAACTCCCTGCAACTCGTGCCCGGTACAGATGCCACATTCGGCATCAGTGCCCAGACCGGATACACCATGGAGGGGTGCACCGTCACATACAACGGAGACCCGGTCGAAGTGACCGATGGCGAATTCACCATCACCGTCGCAGAGAACGGAGGCACGATTGTCATAATCTTGCAGGATGTCAATCCGGAACCGGAGGTCCTGGACAGGATCGAGGTCACCGGCTATCGCGTCCAGTACCAGGTCGGGGAGACGTTCAGCACCCATGGAATGTCCGTGACCGCTGTCTACAAGTCAGGCGATACTGAGAGACGTGTCTCCGTCGACATCGCTGACTGCGATTTCCAGCCCGGTCTCGATGTGCCGTTCGATGCCGTGGGTCCGATGACCGTGACCGTCATCTATGATGACGGTACCGATTCGGTCTCCTGCCCTATCGAGGTGCAGGTCGTCCCGGCTCCCGAGCCACCGTGCACGATCACCGTGACCCAGCCCGAGAACGGAAGCATAACTCCGTCCTCCGGATCCGTGGCCGTCGGCAACACCTTCACCTACACAGTGAGTGCTGATTTCGGATGGAGGATCGTCTCCGTGACAGCCAACGGCGAGACCATCGATGTCGATGGCGTCTCGTACAGTGGAAGCTTCGTCGTCTCGGCTGATGCCTCCGTGACCGCG
>ERZ779877.174-NODE-174-length-74625-cov-6.476210_pt1 | contig 74625 bp, 47 predicted proteins | sample MGYA00511556_ERZ779877 | MGnify/ENA primary metagenome ERZ779877 (study PRJEB29588, sample SAMEA2159338) | human gut metagenome | biome: human gut; feature: human-associated habitat; material: faeces | place: Denmark | collected 2008/2010 ... | reverse complement strand
ATTTTTGCGCTGCATACCTTGGCGCAGCAGAACCACTCTGCAAATCTAAGGTTTGCGATATGAAATTTTGCTAAGTGAGTCGCTCCGCGAATCTATGGTTTTCGGAATTGGGCTTATTGTGGTTTTGTTTTTCACTTAAAGAGTATTGATAAATATGAAAAAGGTATTCTATCTTATTGTCGCTTTCGTTATGCTTGCTGGGTTTTCTGCCTGTGATAAGGATGCTTCCAACAAGCCGGAGACTCCCCATGCTCCTGTCCCTACGGTAAACTACAAAGGTCTTACGTTCATTTCTTTCGGGGAATCCACTGTATGTCTCACAAAAGTGGGGACTCCGTATGAAATCTCATTGGAATATAGTACTGATGAGTCACAGTGGAGTCCATATATCATAGGGGAAAAGATTGCTTTGGCTGACGGTACGTTTTTACTGTTTAGAGCCGTGAAGAAAAACTATAACTTCAGTAAAAATAACAGTAATTACTATCGTTTCGAGATTTCCGGTCCCATCAGTGCACAAGGGAATATTATGTCATTGTTAGACAGAGATTTCTCCACTCCGCTTCAGGGATATGCATTTAAATCTTTATTTGAAGGATGCACAAGCCTGCTATCTGCTCCGGAGCTCCCGGAAACAACATTGACACTATATTGTTATGAGGATATGTTCAAAGGATGTTCCTCTCTGAAATCCGCGCCTGAACTCCCGGCTACAAGTATGGTTCTTGGCTGCTATATGTCTATGTTCGACGGATGTACACATCTTACATCCGCACCGGAACTTCCGGCTACTAAACTGAAAGATTACTGCTACTTTGAAATGTTCAACGGATGCACCTGGCTTACATCTGCACCTAAGCTCCCTGCAACGACCCTGGCAGAACGCTGTTACACAAAAATGTTCCAAGGATGCACAAATCTCACATCGGCACCTGAGCTTCCGGCAAAAGAACTTGTGGACCATTGCTATGTTCTTATGTTCAAAGGTTGCAGCAAACTCAGATATGTCAAAGCTTTGTTCACAACCGAGCCGTCAGAAGAAACAACAAGAGACTGGCTCAACGGTGTGGCGGCTTCCGGAACATTTGTCAAAAGCAAAAATGCGACTTGGAACGTGACTGGCGCACTCGGCATTCCGGAAGGATGGAAAACAGTGACTCAAGCCGACAACTAGGCCTCAATCTTCAAAATATATATTGGGAAATTTGTGTATCTTTGTAAGTTTTTCGGGATTATATGCCTACGGGACTTGGAGTTCTGTGGGCTGGTCCCGATGAGTGGAAATAGAAACATATATACACAAATTTGATAGATGAAGGAATTTTTACAGGTTATACGACGATTCGTTGGGCCTTATAAACAATATCTTGCAGGCTCAGTGATTCTAAACATACTCTCGGCGGTGTTCAACATATTCTCGTTCACACTGATAATCCCGATTCTGAAGATGATCTTCAACCTCGAGAGTGAGGTCTACACATTCATTCCCTGGGACAGCGGCGCTTCGTTTAAGGAGATGCTGCTCAATAACATATACTATTATATGTCTTCGCTCATCACGACCTTCGGGCCTTCGATGACGCTGCTCCTGCTGGGACTTTTCCTCGGAGTGATGACCGCACTCAAGACAGGGTGCTACTTCGGCTCGTCGGCTGTTATGATACCGATGAGGACGGGAATCGTGCGTGATATCAGGGTGCAGGTCTACAACAAGGTGCTCTCGCTACCGCTCGGCTTTTTCTCGCAGGAAAGGAAGGGTGACATCATCGCGAGAATGAGCGGCGACGTGAACGAGGTCGAGAATTCCATCACCAGTTCGCTGGATATGCTCATCAAGAATCCGATTTTGATTCTGTTCTATTTCGGAACCCTGCTTTTCACCAGTTGGCAGCTGACGCTTTTCACACTTTTGGTTGTGCCTGCAATGGCATGGGGAATGGGCGCGCTCGGAAAGAGGCTGAAAAGGGACTCACTGGAAGCTCAGGACAAATGGAGCGACACCATGTCGCAGGTGGAGGAGACTCTGAGCGGACTACGCATTATCAAGGCGTTCAATGCCGAGGAGAAGATGAAGCGGCGGTTCCGCAGGACGGCTGACGAGCACAAACGTCTTGTGAACAAGGTCGCCATCAGACAGGCTTCAGCGCATCCGGTCAGCGAATTTCTCGGCACCATCATGATCATGATCGTACTCTGGTTCGGAGGGACGCTGATTCTCAACGGGAACGACGCTTTTGACGCACCGACGTTCATCTTCTACATGGTCATTCTCTACAGCGTACTTCAGCCTATCAAGGATCTCTCAAGGGCAAGCTACAACATCCCTCGCGGACTCGCTTCAATGGAGAGGGTGGACAAGATTCTCAAGGCGGAGAATAATATTAAGGAAATCGCGGCTCCGGTGCAGGTGACTGGATTCAACGACAAGATTGAAGTGAAGAACGTGTTCTTCTCCTACAACGGAGAGAAGGAAGTGCTTGAGGACATCAATGTCACAATTCCTAAGGGCAAGACCATTGCGCTCGTTGGACAGTCTGGGTCGGGAAAATCTACTTTGGTGGATCTTATTCCGAGGTATCACGATGTGGAGAGCGGCTCCATTTCGATTGACGGGGTGGACATTCGCAATCTTTCTATCCACGGACTGCGCAGCCTCATCGGAAACGTGAACCAGGAGGCGATTCTTTTCAACGATACGATTTTCAACAACATAGCCTTCGGAGTGGAGAACGCCACGATGGAGCAGGTGGTTGCGGCGGCGAAGATTGCCAATGCCCACGACTTTATTATGGAGAAGGAGAAGGGCTACGAGACCAACATCGGTGATGGCGGTCGCATGCTTTCGGGTGGTCAAAGACAGCGAATCAGCATTGCGCGCGCTATTCTCAAGAACCCGCCGATTCTGATTTTGGACGAGGCGACTTCGGCGCTTGACACTGAGTCCGAGAAACTGGTTCAGGAAGCTCTCGACAGACTTATGAGTTCACGCACTACGATTGCTATTGCGCATAGGTTGTCGACGATTAAGAATGCGGACGAGATTTGCGTGATGCAGGACGGACGGATTGTGGAGCGGGGACGGCATGAGGAGTTGATTAGGTTGAATGGTTATTATAAGAAGCTGAACGATATGCAACAGCTGTGAGCCGCAGAAGCGGCGTGATTGCCGCGTTGCATTCGAATTTCAAATCCTCACAACCGACAGGTTGCTCCGGGTTGAAATCCGCCTGCGCCTTGCACTCACACCACTTCTGCGACTCACAGTCCAAGATGGGGCCTTGATTGCTTCGTTGCATTCGGATTTCAAGAATGAAAGGGAAATTACATATTGTCTTTAAAATTGTCGTCCTGCTTTATGCTGTGGCGGTAGGAGTGCTTTGTTTTGCGAAATTTGACCCGGAGTTCATTCAGGAGCAGTCTCAGTTGCTGCATCTTACGGACAAGGATGTGCATTTTCTGATGTTCCTGCCGTTTGTGCCTTTGATTTATCTCGCTTTTGCTTCGCCGGAATGGGAGATGAGAAAGACTTTGGTGTTTTCGGCTCGGATGATTGTTGTGGCGGTGGCTGTGGCTTCGATGATTGAGCTGATACAGGGACAGACCGGATACCGGGGCGAGGATTTGTGGGATGCAGTTGCCGGGATTGCTGGCGCAGCTGTCGGGATGATAGGCGTGCTCGCCGGGAAGTTTCTGATGCTCCGGCATAAGAGGAAACATGGCGACGGAGAGAATAAGTCGCTGATGATTTTCTGTATCCTCATGGCTTTTAGCCTTTCGGTCTGTATGTCACCCGAACTTTCGGCCCAGAGCCGCGACGAGTTCAGCCGCTGCTGCGATACTCTCACCGTACACCTGAAGAAAAGGACCGGCGTCAGCGGAGACAAGCTGAGCATACGGAAAGTTCTCAAGAGGGGAAAGAAGCTCGATTTCTATTTCGACCAGTCGCTCGGAGACTATCCCTGGCATGAGGAGGACGTGGAGTGGTTCCGCAAGGAGATGAAGAGCTGTTTCCCGAAAAAGTATTCCAACTGGAGCATAGGAGAAGTTTTCTCTAAACGCAGCCCGTTGAAAGAGTTCGTGACGCCAAAGCTCACTTACAGAGGTTTCCCGACAAAGAGTCTCAACAGGGTCGTCGACCCGGCCGCGAGAGAAAAGGATATTGTGCGCCGCGCGTCATCAATAAAATTCAGCAAGGGCCTAGAACACAGAAATATAGCACTATGGCAAAGTCACGGCTACTACTATGAGCAGTCGCTCGATCGTTGGGAATGGCAGCGGGCGTGTCTCTTCCAGACAGTGGAAGACATGTTCACGCAGAGTTTCGTGCTGCCCTTTCTCGTCCCTATGCTGGAGAACGCCGGAGCGTATGTGATGCTCCCTCGCGAAAGAGACCTTAATGCTGACGAATACATCATCGACAACGACATTGCGGAGACATCCAGGGGCTGCGGAGACTTTCGTGCTGAAGGCGATTGGAAAATGAGTGGGCCCGGGTTTGCGGACACGCACGAGATCATTCCGGACAATTTCAACCCGTTCTTTGCCGGGACATTTATTTGCGCGGAATGCGGCCACAAGTCCAAAAGAGGTATGACTCCGAAAGCCGTATGGAGGCCGCACATTAAAGAAAAAGGTGAGTATGCAGTCTATGTCGCCTACCGGAGTCTGCCGGAGAGCACCGAATCGGCCCGCTACACCATCATGCACAGTGGAGGCACGACAGAATTCCTTGTCAATCAGCGGATTGGCGGAGGAACTTGGATTTATCTCGGGACTTTCCCCTTCAATAAGGGAAAGGACGGATGTGTGATTCTTGACGGAAGTGCATCCGGTAGCAAAGAGGTCATCTGCGCCGATGCAGTACGCTTCGGAGGCGGAATGGGCAACATCGCACGCGGAAAGTCCGTCATACAAAGGCCACAAAAACAGGGGGTGGAAACAATGCGCCTGGAAAACAGGACAGAAGTCTCCGGAATGCCGCGCTATGCCGAGGGTGCACGGTACAGCCTCCAATGGTATGGGACACCGGAAATGGTATGGAGTCAAAACGAGGGCAATAACGACTACGGGGACGACTATATGTGCCGCGGAACTTGGGTCGACTGGATCAGCGGCGGCTCGCGGATGAACAGGAAAGCTGACGGTCTCGGCATCCCGATTGACCTGTCCTTTGCGTTCCATACCGATGCAGGAATCGCGGCCAGAGATACTACGGTGGGCACTCTCACCATTTACACCTCCGTCTCCGAAGGAAAGACCGAACTCCCCTCCGGGGAAAGAAGACTCACAAGCCGGGAATATGCAGACATCGTGCAGTCGCAGATTGTCGCCGACATACGCTCCACCTACGACCCGGACTGGACAAGACGCGGAACAAAGGATCGCTCCTACCTCGAGTCCAGAACGCCGACTTCACCGGCAATGATTCTCGAACTTCTCTCCCACCAAAACTTCAACGACATGAAGTTCGGACTCGACCCTTCTTTCCGTTTTTTGGTCTCGCGTTCCGTCTACAAGGGCATGCTGAAATATCTCAGTAACCGCTATGGGTGTCCGTACGCCGTACAGCCGCTCCCGGTGCGCTCTTTCGCCACAGAACTCGATGCCGTCGGCGACAAAGAATATTCGGTGACTCTCAGCTGGCTTCCGACAGAAGACCGGCTCGAACCCACGGCAAGCCCAAAGGGATACATCCTTTCCAAACGTACTGACGACGGGGCATTTGACGAAGGAATACCACTCAAATCTTTCAAGACCTCGGAAGACGGACGGATTTCATGTTCCGTAAAATTGGAGAAGGGACACATCTACAGCTTTCGGGTAAGGGCCTACAACGACGGTGGCAAGTCATTCCCCTCTGAGATTCTTTCAGTCGGCCTGCCAGAGCGAAAGACATCAGACAACATACTTATAGTCAACAACTTCACAAGAGTTGCCGCTCCTTCATATTTCGACACTTCGGAATATGCCGGCTTTGACAACAGAAACGGAGGCGGCGTAGGCTATGTGCAGAGAATCAACTACATAGGCGAGACCTACCAATTCAGGAAAGGCTTGGAATGGAAGGATGACGATGCTCCGGGATTCGGGGCATCCTACACTGACATGGCTGCATCGGTCCTCGCCGGCAATACGTTTGACTACCCTGCCCGGCATGGAAAGGCACTTATGAAGCTCGGATACGGATTCGTGTCTATGAGTGCGGAGGCTTTTGAAAGAGTGAACTCAGAGGGAAAAACAGTTTCGGAGAATGTCCCCAAATTGACCACAGACTACCCTATTCTCGACCTTATCTGCGGAAAACAGGCAACGACACCACGAGGAACGGGAAAAGTCAGTTCCCGATTTGCCGTCTTTCCGGAGCAGTTGCAGGAGGCTCTGAGGGAATACGCCCTTGCAGGAGGTTCGCTGATTGTTTCGGGAGCGAATATCGGCACAGACATCAGTGAAAGCATCTACATCGACCTTCTTTCCGACGACAAGGAAGAACTCGCCTACAGGAAAAAGGCAGCCACATTCGCTGCGGAAGTGCTTGGCTACAAGGCTATGAACTCTCACGCAAGCCGGAGTGGTGAGTACAGATGGGTGGCGCCGGAACAGCGCAACAGCACCGGAAGTTTCCACAACAGTTTCAACCCGGACTGTTACAGTGTCGAAAACCCTGACGGAATCGTGCCTTCGGACAATCGCGGGAAAACCGTAATCCGCTACAAAGACACAGGAATATCGGCAGGAACTGCCTTTGACAGCGGAACATACAAATGCATTTGCATCGGATTTCCGATTGAAGCGGTGAGGGAGGAAAAAGAAATGGAGCATGTCTTTGAGTATTGCCTGGACTATCTAAAAAAATAAATTTCGATTATGACCGCACGAGAACAAGAGATTATTGAACTGCTTCACAAGGAGGTGAAGCCGGCGCTCGGATGCACGGAACCGATAGCGGTGGCTCTTGCTACGGCAAAAGCTGCGGAGATTTTGGTCTCTTGCAGCAATCTTGAAAAGCGTCCCTGTGACAGGCTGGAAATCAAGGTGGAAGTCAGTGGGAACATCTTGAAGAATGGTATGGGCGTCGGAATTCCGGGCACGGGAATGGTTGGTCTGCACATCGCGGCAGCACTTGGAGCCGTTTGCGGAAAATCCGAATATGGTCTTGAGGTGCTCAACGAACTGTGCCCGGTTGCCGTCGAGAAGGCAAAGAAGATGGTATCAGAGGGACGTATCTCCATTAAGATGGCTCCGGAAAACGGTCACAAACTATATGTCAAGGCTGCCGTAAGCGCCGAAATTGACGGAGAACGGCACTGCGCGACTACTGCCATTGAAGATTCACACGACAGGATTGTGGAAGCCGGATATGATGCGCAAATTTTCGATGGTGCATCCTGTTCCTCGGAGGCCGCTGGCGGTGCGGAAGAAAAGACGACGCTGGACTATCACCTTTCCGTTTCGGAAATATATGAATTCGCGAAAAACGTCGCGTTCGACGACATACGCTTTATTCTTGAATCGAAGGATATGAACCTGCGTCTCGCAGAAGAAGGTCTCAGGGGCAACTACGGGCTGAAGGTGGGAAAAACCATCGCAGACACAAGGTTTACTCCCGTTTTCGGAAAGGATTTCCTCAGCTATGCGATGTCGCTCACGGCTGCGGCCTCAGATGCCAGAATGGCGGGATGCACACTCCCCGCGATGAGCAATTCGGGCAGCGGCAACCAGGGTATCACCGTGACTATGCCGGTTATAGCCTTCGCCCTGCACTATAAGGTCTCCGACGAAAGACTCGCCCGAGCCCTGGCGCTCAGCCATCTGGTGGCAATACACATCAAAGGCTATCTGGGCAAACTCTCGGCATTGTGCGGCTGCGTGATTGCCTCCACCGGTTCCGCCTGCGGACTGGTCTATCTCCACGACGGGACTCTTGCCCAAGTCTGCAACGCCATCAAAAATATGATTGGAAACATCACCGGAATGGTCTGCGACGGCGCGAAGGTAGGCTGCGCGATGAAAGTGGCTTCAGGAGTTTCGGGAGCGATACAGTCGGCAGTGCTTGCGCTCGACGACATCTGCATCTCCTCCAACGACGGCATCATCGAGGACGACATCGAAAAGACCATCCGCAACCTCGGCCGCATCGGCTCAGTCGGAATGCAAAGCACCGACACGATGATTCTCGACATAATGTCCTGTAAATGAGCATTCAGACCGATTACTTCACCCTGTAGGGCTGGTCGTCATAAAGGAGGTATTTCTTGGCCTTGCGAATCCATTTCTGCTCTTCTGACTTGACGTGCTCGCGCATTTCAAGAGGGTCAGTAGAACCCTGAATGCAGGAGAGGATGACAGGGTCAGAGAGCTTTAGAGAAAACGTCGAATCAAGTTTGAAATCGGGGAAGGTCTGGTGCATGTAGCGCATCAGATAGATGGTGTGAAGGAGTGAATGGTATTCGATACCTGGCTGCAGCATAATCTGGTAGCCGTAGCATTTCTTTCCTTCGTAGCGTCCGCAGGCCGGTGTGAACGAACACGGGCGCATCATCACTCCATCGGCTGACGGGGGCGGGATGACGCCGGTCTGCACGACGGAAGCCGTCTTGATGAAAGGTGCTCCAATGTACTCGTAGGGACGAGCCGTGCCTATGCCGGCGGAGACATTGGTATTGTTCCAAAGACCGCCGCCGCTGTACATGTCACAAGTGAACATGCCGGGAATGTCCGAGCAGGGAGCAATCGCCCATGGGAGAAGAGTCTTCGTGGAATCTGACGCGTTCGCTGAAATCACGTGCAGGGCATACTTTGCGCCGAGTTCCGCGTGATAGAGCAGGGCGAGTTCACCGAGTGAGAGTCCGTGGCGATGTGGTATCTTCGGAGTGTGCGGTTCACAGTCGCCTTGAGGCATGGAACCTTCCACAACGCGGCCAGCAGGGTTGACGTGATCCACAATGTAGAGAGACGGGGCGTTGTCGCCGAGGTCGCGTAGAGTTTCCATTAGGGCCATCACATCCTTCGTGTAGTTGAAATAGCGAACACCGACATCCTGTATCTCGACAACGATCGCGTTGAGTCCGAGAAGTTCGTCGGGCGTGAACTCGATATGGTTCGTGAGTGGGGTGAGTTCCGTGTCGCGTGGCGAGAACACCGTCTGAAGGTTGCCGCGCTGACGGAAAATGTCATACATATACTGGCCGCTTGCCGTGTCCCAGCAGTTCTGGGTGCAGAAACAACCAACCTTGCCATCGACGAGTGCCTTGTCGAGCTGTTCCTGAAGGGGTGTGGTTCTGAATGAAAACATAATTTAATTACTGGCCGATGATTTTTTGAGCGATGCCTATCACCTCGTTTGCAAGGGCGTCAGCCTCCTCTTTTGTGGCAGCTTCGGCGTAGATGCGGATAATCGGTTCCGTGTTGGAACGACGCAGGTGAACCCACTGTTTCTTGTCCTCGAACGAAATCTTCACGCCGTCTATCGTGTTCACATTCTCGTTGGCATAAATCTTCTGCATCTCAGACAAAATCTTATCAATCAGAGCCTTGTCAGAAAGGTCGATGCGGTTCTTCGTAATGACATACTGAGGGTAGGTCTTGAGAAGCTGCGACACCTTCATCTGCTTATGGGCCAGGTTCGTGAGAAAGAGAGCCACGCCGACCATCGCGTCACGTCCATAGTGGAGGGCAGGGTAAATCACGCCTCCATTGCCCTCTCCGCCAATGAGCGCGCCGCACTCCTTCATCTTTGTCGTCACATTGACCTCGCCGACTGCAGCCGCGAAATACTCGCCGCCGAATTTCTCCGTCACGTCACGCAGGGCGCGGGAAGACGAGAGGTTTGATGCGGTGGTCATCCGATATGGAGTGCAGACCTCATCAAGTGACTTCCCGCTTTCGAGAGCCTCATTATAGGCACGTCCGAGGAGATAGTCCGCAACGCTTACGAGAGTATATTCCTCCCCGAAAGGCTTCCCATCCTCGCAGATGAGGGCAAGACGGTCAACGTCCGGGTCGACGGACACACCCAAATCCGCTTTTTCCTTCACAACAGTCTCGCAGAGCTGCACGAGGTTTGCCGGAAGCGGTTCCGGATTGTGCGCGAAATCGCCTGTCGGGTTGCAGTTGAGTTCTACGCATTCCACGCCAAGCCTTTTCAGCAGACGCGGCATGATGATTCCGCCCACAGAGTTAACAGCATCAAGCACGACCTTGAATCCGGCCCCACGCACCGCATCGACGTCAACTGCCGGGAGTGCAAGCACCGCATCAAGGTGTTCGTCGGTGAAATCATGCTCCTCCACAGTTCCGAGTTCCTCCACAGGGGCGAAGTCAAAGTCTTCCTTATCAGCGCATTCGAGTATCGCAGCACCTTCAGCGGCATTGAGGAATTCACCCTTCTCATTGAGAAGTTTGAGGGCGTTCCACTGTTTCGGGTTATGAGAGGCCGTGAGGATGATTCCTCCATCAGCCTTCGAGAACGTCACCGCCATCTCTGTCGTCGGAGTCGATGCAAACCCAGCCTTCACGACATCAACACCGCAGGAAATCAATGTCCCGCAAACGATGTCCTCCACCATCTCGCCACTAAGCCGAGCATCCTTTCCGACCACGACCTTATAGCGTTCGCCGGATGGCTTAGGCCTGCGCTCACGAAGTTTCTCGCAATATGCGTATGTAAACTTTACGATGTCAATCGGGGTGAGAGCGCCGCCCGGGGCACCACCTATAGTCCCGCGAATGCCTGAAATGGATTTAATCAGTGTCATAAGAATATCAGTTTATGTAATCTTCAGGGCATATCGCCCCATCTGTGCAAAATTACGAAAAAATATCCCATTACCATAAAACCGTTATGGTTTTTATGGAACAGGAAAGGAACTGCTTATTTTTTTTCAGTTATTTTAAACAGTTTCTTACCTTTGCAGTGGCTTGATACATACCACAGTCAAGTAGACTACAGCTCAACTGCGGTGTGCTGTAGTGCAAAGATGGTATATTATTGACAAATCCAAACATTTTTCCTAAATATTTATGAAAAAATCCATCGACATAGACAAAAATTCACTGACGCCGGTATATCGTCAGATTGTGATGAAAATCAGCGCGATGATTGACGCAGGCGAACTTGAGAACGGGGAAATGCTGCCGTCGATGAACGAGTTGGCGGATGAGCATGAAATTTCGAAGGAGACCGTGAAGAAGGCCTATACGATACTGAGAGACAAGGGATTCGTGGAACCTCACCAGGGGAAGGGGTTCTTCGTCAAGAAAAACGGAGAGGCGCACAAGCTCAAGGTTCTGGCTCTGTTCGACAAACTCAGCACCTACAAGCAGCTTCTCTTCGACTCTATGACAGAAAAGCTTGACGGACACGCGGAAATAACGATTCTGCTGCATGAGCAGAATGTTGAGATTCTGGAGTATTTCCTCAACGAGAACCTCGACAACTTTGACTACTATGTCATAGCGCCACACTTCCCGCTGGACGCTGCCACTCAGGAAAAGGTACGGACTCTGCTAAAAAGGGTGCCGAACAGGAAACTCATCATGACGGACAACTGGATAAGGAGCATACAGGGGAACTATGGGGCTGTTTATCAGGACTGGGAGAACGACATCATACAGGGGCTCGGAGACGGACTTGACACTTTCCGGAACTACAACAGACTCAATGTCATAACCCTGCCCTCAAGTCTCTATGCCCGCCCCATCAGGACTGGTGTGGAAAGGTTCTGCCGAGACAACGGAATCCGCGTAACCTATTCGGACGTCGTGATTCCGGAGAATGTCCGTAAGGGCGAAGCCTACCTGCTCCTGAGCGGACAGTACGACTTCGGACTGATAGAATTGGCAAGGCTCATAAAGAAGAAGGGGCTTACGGTCGGGAAGGACATTGCAATAATTTCCTACAACGAGTCCCCCATAAGCGAAATAATCCTAAACGGGCTCACCACGGTATCGACAGACTTCATACAGATGGGACGCCTCATCGGGGACATGATTCTGGAGAGAAATCTGACGAAGGTACACTGCGACTTCCGCATGACCAGGCGTGACTCGTTCTGAGCCGCATTCGACTCCTACGATTTTCATGACACCTCTTCTTAAAAATGGACAGCCCGCCCTCTACAGCGAGGCGCGGAACGGGAAGAGCGGGAGGCCGGCGGAGTTGAAGACGGAGCCGGCGTGCCAGCCACTGAAACAGTAGCGAGCCGAGGTCGGGGAAGACACCTGAGGAGAAGAAAATTCGAGGACTCCGCCTGACAGTATGCGCACGGTGGCCGGGACAAAGGTCTTGCCGTCACCGGAAATCTCGGCGTATGGGATGTCGCCGATGCCATCCGCGATATGAAGCCCCGAAGCGTTGGAGACACTTACGAGCAACTTGCCACCCTCGACCTTCATGGACTCGAACGCAGGTCCCATGGGATTCACGGACTTATCCCCATATTCATTGTACAACGCCCATAGAGCGAAACGTTCAGCAGGAACTTTCTTGTTCGGGAAATGGATGGTGCTTTCGCTGCCCACGTCACCAAGGCCTATGATTCCACAATTGGGAATGGTTTTGAAGGCGGTCATCTGCGCGTTACGGAGAAGTTCCGAGCCTCCGTTTGAAATCGGGCGGTTGTTCACCCACGGAGCCAGCTGAGCGAAATAGAATGGAATCCGCGCCGAACTGTCGCCCTTGCGTGCCCTCCAGTCGGCTACCATCACCTGAAGCAGATGGGAATAGGACCAGTAATAGTTGCAATTGCTCTCGCCTTGAAACCAGAGGATTCCCTTAAAACCGTAGTCCAATACAGGGAGCAACATCGCGTTCCAGCAGTTGGACGGGGCACTCGGACTATTTTCCCCTGCTGAGAGTTTGTCGAAATCCATATACTCGTTCTTCGCGAGCTTTGTGAACGACTCTGGCGGTATCCATCCCTCGATGCGTGTTCCGCCGTAGGCACAGCCGATGATTCCGACCGGAACGCCTGTCGCCTTGTGAATCCTCCGTCCGAAAAAGAAGGCTATGGCTTCGAAATTTCTGGCGTTGTCCCGAGAACATTCCGCCCATGAAGATTCTCCGGTGTCGTACTTCGCGGTGCGGGAAACAGCCTGCGGCACTTTGAAGTAGCGAAACAGAGGATATGCCGCGTCGGAAAGTTCCTTTTCTGAATCCTGCACAGGTTCCGAGGAGGAAAAGCCTTTCATCGGATGCTCCATGTTGGACTGCCCGCTGCATAGCCAGACCTCTCCGACAAGAACACCGCTTATGCTCTTCTCCCCCTTGTTGCTATCCGTGATTCTTATCGTATATGCCTTGTCTGAGCCCTTTGGAGTCCTGACCTTGGCAATCCATCTTCCGTCGCTCCCCGTGACAGCCTCAAAACTGCGGTCAGTCCATGAGGGCGACACGGTGACCTTCACCCCTCTGTCATCCATTCCATAGATTGACACCTCAGACTCCTGCTGGAGAACCATACCGTCGCTCATTATGTGTGGCAGGACAAGCGCAGACTCGACAGTCTCGCCGGTCCCCGGTTTGTCAGGCTTGGAAGGCCTTTCCGGTTCGTATGAACCGGAGACACCGCAGGATAGGGCCAGACGGACAAAAATCATCGAAGTCACAAGTATATTCTGAATATTCATGGTGCAAGTTTCGTTAAAAGTATCTGATTTCATACATATTGTAGCCAACCTCGCGCAGCGCGGCAATCGTCTCCGGATAAGGGGTGTCACAGCAGTCCGTCAGGCCCACCTGGAAATCCTCGCCGTCAAAGCGTCCTGTGCACGGCTGGTCTGAGAACTGATGCCAATTTGTTCCGATTATGCACGGATTCTTCAGGCATGAGCGCACGAAGTCGCCGTAGGCCCTCGCACGGTTCTTCTGGCTGAACGTGGCCACCTGGCCCGTGTGGAACAGACCGCGGTCAAGAGCGCCGAAATGGAACTCCCCATACATGACCGGCAGGTCAATCCCCTTTGGCAGAGAAAAGGTCTCGCGGGTGTAGGTGTAGTTATTGTAGCTCATCACATCAACATACTCGGCCGCAATCCTCACCACGAACTCCGGCGCTCCAGCGAAACGGCAGCCCATGTAGAGTTTGTTAGGAGCCACCTGTTTGAACACCTCCCGCACTGTCTTGAAATACTGACGCACAATCAGCAGTGACAGCTGCGAAAGGTCGGCATCAGCGGCGGACGGGAGAGCCTTACGGTTGGCAACAAGAGCGTTCCAGTCCTCTAACGCCGTTCCCCATGCCTTGTTGAGCGCCTCCACGCTAGAGTATTTGTCCATAAGATGGTCAATCAGCACCAATTTGCTCGCCTGCTTCGGGGAAGCCTTAAGCGCAAGGCCCGCCAGCATTGTCTGAGCGCCCCAGTTGATTTCATTGTCGACATAGAAACCCTGGCACCATGAGTCCTCGAGTTGTGCCCGCTTGGCTTCAAGATGGGCACGAACGCACATCGGGAACAAGTTGTCGAACGGGTCAATAAATGGCCACCAGCCCCCGGAACCTTCAAGTACAGGCCACTTAGGACAGCCTGCGACAGGAGCGCCCAAATCGACCCTCTCGTTATAGACGGTCCTGTCCATGGCGCAGATTGACGGGTCGGAAGAATTTGCCATCGTGTTCATTCCCCAGCTGCGCAACCTGCGGTGGGCAAGGTCGGCGAAAACAGCCTTATAGTCCTCTCCGTACTTGCGGTACGCATTGGCGGAAGAAAAATCGTAGGTCTCGTGAATGCCGCGCGCCGTGTAGTACGGATGCAGGAGGTTGTCGTGGGTGAAATAGAAACGGTGGAACGGGTCGGACTCATCCTCTGGCAGACCGGAAAAATAGAACCTGCGGCCATCGAGCGGAGTCACCGCCGAGGAGGTCGTCACACGCACTACTCCATGCGACCAGTAGAGATAACCCTCCGGGTCTATCATCCACCATTTCCCGTCAATCTTCTTCACATAGAACTGCCCCGTCGCCTCATATCTCGGGCCACCTTTCCACCCTCCGTAAATGTCCCAATCGTCAGGTCCCGGATGCGCCGCGAGATCCTTTTCCTCCGCAAGTCTCGCCCGCTTCAGATCCCTGTCCGAGTGCACCTTACCAGGCCAGTCCCTGTTTTTGTATTGGCCGTAGGCATCCACAAACGGGAAGAATGCCGCCGAGTCCAACTGCATTGCCTTCGGAGCGCTGCGCTTTCCCCGGATAAGTTCCACGTCGGAGACGGTGAACTCCACTCCCGGAAGAAGGTTCACGCCGGCTATGACAATGGTGTGAACGTCCGAAAGATCAATATCATAGGAGAACAGCCCGAGTTCACGGGAATATGGAGTGCCGTGCATGAGACGGAATGCGCCATTCACCTCCGGATGCGGCATATCCGGGCTCAGAGGAAACTCGACCGTCATTTTGGAACCAGTCGGGACATCCCCCACCGCCTCGTAGACTCCTGCAACGGCCCTATTCGCCCTATCACGGAATTCAGACTTGCGGCGCGAATCAAACATATCGCATACAAGATAGAGAGCGGTCACGTCGCTGCGGTTTTCCACCGTCAGCCTTATCGATTTATATTCCCTCAAATCCCATTTTCCCCGGAGCATAATCCCTGCCTTCCACTGCTTCGAGACTATATCAAAACTTCCGTCGGTCTCGCTGACCGAGCATCCGCCGACATTCTCCATAGAATCGCCGAAAGTTCCCGTCAGCCTCAAATTTTCCTTCTCTCGTGCATATCCCGTCCAGGAAAGGACGAACATCATTGTGACAATGCCTAGAATTCTGTATTTCATATACTTCAAAAATATTTTCTACTCGGTTTCTCCCTGCCACTCGTTAATTCCATCCCTAACCCTGTTACGGAACTTCAGCACATCATAGACATAAGTCGTGGTTCCGTCACCATTGCTGTAGCAATAGTTCAGGGAAATCTCCCTATCTTGAAGAAGTTTCGCTCCGTTGAAGCGGCTCGGATGGCCCTGAATCGGGTTTATTATGATGTCGGAGCCGTCGGCAGAAGAGACTGTGATGTCGTCGCCATTAAATGTCAGGAGCAGTGAGCCCGTGCGGCCGCCCATGCGGTCGGTCTTGACAGAAACAGCATCTACAGTCGTGAGCCTATAGACCTTCGAGTCAGCCTGCGGAAGCGTGAGTTCATACTCGTCAGTCGAGACAATCTCCCCCGTCGCGTCAGAACGCACAACCGTACGGCCGCCGTGGTACCAGTTTCCGTAAAAACGATTCTCACATTTCACGGCTATGACCTCGAAGCTCTTTTCCTTCACAAGGACGTCCGCATCGGCATTGACAATTCTGAAGCCCAACGCATAATACGGCGTGAATGCCTTGGGGTCCGAAAGAATTTCGTCAGTGGCACGCACAGTCACAGCAGCGGTGTGCCGTCCCTTGCGTATGGTCAGCCCATCAATGCCGTCAAGTTCATAATACACGGCCGGAAGCGGGCTTATCGCCGTCACGGAGGCAAAGGCGTCGCTAACATAGGACTGGCTCAATGCGCCCAGCCTGCCCATACCCTTCAGACCGTCAAGCGCGGTGAAGGACGGAGTCCCGTCCGACTCGGAGAACGAGGAAAGGTCCGCTGAAAGCAGCGCATCGTCAGATTCAACCTCAACGGCTCTGTCGCGATCGTTGTCCACCACTCCGCCGAGAGCCACCGTAAAGTCGAACTTCATCCCCTCCCCGACCACGAACGTGCGCAGGTCGTACTGGTAGGCGGAATATACCCCCGTGTATTCATAATCCATCGTGTAGTCGCCGTAGCATCCCGTGGCGAGGACACAGCAGACGGCGGACAATGCAAAAATCTTCTTCATATACTCAATTTCCATAAAAACAAGTCTATCTCCAACTTTCCCATCCCTCGTTCTGAACAAGATTCGGACAGCGGCGCACCTCCATATAAGGCAGCGGAGCCCAAAGGGACGGATAGACCAGATTTTCCACAACCACATCATAATCAAAGACTTCCTCTCCGGAATATCCTCTCGTTATCTTCACCCCATGAATAGGATCATTGAGGTCGGAGACGGAAGTGGCCCAGCGTCTGAGACTATAGTACCGCTCTCCCTCGAAGCAGGTTTCGACCCTCCATTCGTTCCGAACCAGAGCCGCGAACACATCCTTCCCCGAAGAGGCACACTCGTCAAGATAGGGGTCTCCAGCCGCGCCAAGACCGTCAGCGTCCTCAGTGGTCTTTCGTGCGCGCAGCCATGCGAGAGCCTGCTTTGCGGAATAGCCGAAAGCCGAACTCTCATCAGGTCCCACGACTTCGTTGGCCGCCTCTGCGAAAACCAGACACATCTGTGTCCAGCTCAGCAGGTGGACGCAGCGGTAGCCGGGCTGAACCGTCTGGTCGTAGAAATTCCACCCTCTGTAGAGGAACTTACGGATGTAGTAGCCGGTGGGCGAAGTCATCGTCCCGCCCGGAGCGTCAGCGCCGTCTGTCTCTGTCTTGAAAGTATACATCTTCGCGCCGTTTGAAAGGCGATTGACAGACGAGCCGTTGTAGTAAATCGCGGCATAAAAACGAGGATCACGTCCTTCGTAGGGCTTCTGCGGGTCATATCCGCTGCGGGAGTCCGTTATCGGGTAGCCGTTCGCCATAGGGAATGCATCCACAAGGTCCTGCGTCGGAACAATGTTGGACTGTCCGCCGAAACCGAGCGGATAGCAGCACTTCTCGGTGTCGGTGGCCTTCGAGAAATTGGATGGCCAGACAATCTCGGCGCTGTTGCAGTCGTACCATTTGAATCCCGACAGCGGGTTGAAACCTCCCGTGAGCGAGCCTTCCCTTTCAATCTTGTGCTTCATGACGCGGGAGGCATATAGGGCGGCATTCTCATACCTCTGCACATCGCCCTCCGGATTGAACGCCGGGCTTGCCCAAAACAGCCAAACCATGGCGCGGATGGCGTCGATACAGACACGGTCGAGAGTCTTGTAGCGCACGGAGCCTGTCACGGGCAGGTTCTGAGCCGGATCGCCGGGATAGTCGCGGTTGGAGTCCGGAAGATAGAAGTATGCGGAGTCGCAGTCGTCAAGAATCTGTTTCACGCACTCATCCACCCCTGCCCTACGGATGCTCTCGACATCGATTTTGTCGGTAGAGGTCGGCTCGGTCACAATCGGCACGCCCAGCATATTCCCGTCGGTTCCCTTTCCCGCAAAGGTGCGGAGAAGGTCGAAACCATACCATGCGCGCAGTCCGAACGCACTGCCCTGCATTGTCTTGCGGTAGGCAGCATCAGCCTCAAGGTCAATCAGATAGCGTGCGCTGATTCCGGCACGGTCCTTAAGAAAAAGATTGGCGTAGTTGATTGCGGCATAGTCCGTATTCCATTTGGAAGTGAAAGGATTGCCTGACATCAGCGCCGTCCCGTTCGAGAACTTGCGCCATGCGGCCGCCTCAGAACGGTACACGGCATCGTCCGTTGCAGCGGAAATGCCGAGAAGGTAGTTGGTCGCGTAGAGGGTCGGGATGAAGTCGTTGTAAATCTTATCAACATATCCCCGTAGCAACTTGGCGTTCTCGTCGTAGTTGTCGTCGTTGTAGCTGCCGTCCGGAAGCGGGTCGAGAAAACTGCATCCCGCAGCCACGAGACACGGAAAAAGAACGGCTATGATTTTTGTGAGTTTCATTTTTTGTCTGAGTTGAAAGGATTAACATTGCGTCAGAAATTCAGCTTTATGCCGCCGGTGACCGAACGCAGCAGAGGGTAAGAAGCGACGCCCGCGTCGATGCACTCAGGATCCACATCCCTTATTCCCGAAAGTGTCAGGAGATTCTGCCCCTTGACCGAGAACTTCACTCCCTTAATCCATGACACCCGGCGCAGACGTAGATTGTAGGACAGCTCGGCGCTCTGAATCTTGAACCACGCGCCGTTACGGAGCCAAAAGTCCGAACCGACGAAATTCTGGTCCGAATGCACATAGTCAAGACGCGGATAGTCACCGCCGATGTTGTCGCGGACGAAAGCTGAATAATTCCCGTCACCCCATCCGTTCCAGAAATAGCTATTGGTCATCGCTGTCTTAAGTCCGGCGCGGCCGGTTCCCACGATGTTCAGTTCAAGGTCTTTCCATCCGAAACTGAGGTTAAGCGCATAGCTCAGGCGCGGAGCCGTGTTCCCGAGAATCACCTTGTCGTTGTCGTCAATCCGTCCGTCTCCATTCACGTCCTCATACATAAGGTCGCCTATCTTCACCGCAGTGGAAATAGCCGGAACGGAAGACAGCTGCTCCTCGTCCTCATATTTCCCGATGCAGCGGTAGCCCCAGTATGCATCCACCGGAGTACCGGTCTTCTTCTGATATTCATAGAGCCAGTCGTCGTCCGTCATCCGCTCGTATATCGCCTTATACGTCGTCGCGCTGAACGATGCCCCGAGGCGGAAGTCTCCGAAAGTCTGTGAATATCCGAGAGTGATATCCATTCCCCGAAGGCTCTGCGCGGTGTAGTTGTCCATAAGTGCGATGCCATTAAGTCCATATACTCCCGGAATCGTGGAGGATATGTTCACTATCGAGTCATATATTTTCTTGTAATATGCATTCATCCTGAACGAAAAGAGTCCAAGGAAGTCGAAGTCCAGCCCGAGGTCGGTCTGAAACAACTTAGGCCAGCCGAGATCGTGGTTGGCAAGACGGTTTATAGTCGTCTTGTAGGAAATCCAGCGGTTGGTTCCGAACCACGAAGGTTGGTCGGAAATCGGGCCATACCACATGTCTCCGTTGTAGGAGTAGTTGGAACGATACTGATATGGAGTTCCGAAGACATCGAACTGCCCGGTCAGGCCTGTCTGGGCATGAATCTTCAGTCGGTCAATCCACCTGACGTCCTTGAGGAAAGCCTCGTTAGATGCCACCCAAGCGAGTCCGGCAGAAGGGAAGAATGCGAAACGGTTTCCTCTCTCGTAGCGGGACGAGCCGGCGTACTGGGCGACAAACTCAGCGACATATCTGCCTGCGTATGAGTACTTTGCATCTGCAACGACATACATCTGCCTCTGGTTCTGCGACTCGCCTTTGCTCGAAGCGCTGTTAATCGAGAAAGTCGCCCCTGCACTCACGAGGTGGTCTCCGAAAGAGCCGTCGTAGGAAAGCCTCTCATACATCGACAGAGACTGCCAGGTGTAGTTGGAGAGAGTGGATTTGCCGGAAGCCTTGGCTCCCTTGTGTGACGACTGTTCCTGAATGCCGGCATCGGACGACCAGTACCAGGCAATGTAGTCGTCGTTCTTTCCTATAGTCGTCTGCGCAAAGTTAGAGGCGGCGAGCCAAGTGCGGGACTTAAGTCCCTTGAGAAGCCACGAGAAATCCACATCGAGTGCGACGTCCATAAGGCCGGAACGCATTCTGTTGGTCCGGAAGCCTCCCTCCTTCATGAGGGCATAGTAGTTCTGCGTCCAAGACTTGCTCACCCCGTAGGCTGTGCCTGCTCCGTCCGGAAGTTCGAGTTCAAGCGGATATGCCACGGCCGGAACCGTCCTGTAGTCGTACCAGGACGTCCTTCCGGAACGCCGAAAATAGAGCATCGAGGAAAAATCGACCGAGACCTCCATCCATTTCCCGACCTTCACGCCGAGGCCCGCTGTGAAATTGAAACGGCTGTAGTCCACGGCATTGGGACTCTTTATCAGGTCTCCGGAATAAAGTCCGTTAAGAGAAAAATTGTAACGGACACCGGATGTGCCTCCGAAGACGTTCAGCCCGGCACTTGAAACAGGAAGAAAATTCCTGAACATCAGCGACTTGTAATCCACATTCGGGTATTCGGAGCTATATGGGTCGCGGTTTGCGAAGTTCTTTATGGCGAGTTGGCTGTAGAGTTGCTCATAGCCTCCCTCTTCCCTCGCGGCGTTGTTCAGCCTCGCATAGTCCTCTCCGTTCACCCACTCCGAGACCCTGTCCGTGAAGCTGACTCCGCTCTCCGCATTCACGCTGATGCGCATCGGAGTGTCGTAGCTGCCGGAGCGGGTCTTTATGAGAATGGCACCGTCCGAGGCGAGCACGCCGTAGCGGGCACGGTCGGCAACATCCGTCAGGAAGGTCATGGACTCAATCTGGTTCGGATCGAGTTGCAACTGTCCGAAAGGAATGCAGGCGTCGTTCACGATGCACATCACATTGCCCCGTCCTCTCATCCTGACGCTGAACTGGTCCGAATCCAGCGAACGGTACTGGTAGTTAGGCAGCGCAAAACCGGCCTTCTCAATAATCTCAAGTCCCGGGACTGTGCCGGTGAGTCTGTTCATCAGGTCGCCCTGCATCCTGCCTTCGAGCGCATCACCGGAGACGGAGATGAAATTCCCCGTAGATTCAGTCCATGTGGCGCGACCATTCCATGGCATCACGACAACGCTATCCCGCTTCCACAGCAGGCTGTTGTCATTCTCCTTTCCGTCAGAATGCCCCTGCGGCTCTGCGGCCGCTGCCGGAAGGCTTCGCATGAGGGTCAGGCACGGCAGAAGAGAAAGCGCCGCAATCATAATATCTCTTTTCATCATTTCCAGCTCCAGTTTACAAAGTTCTTCATCTTAAACGCCTCGGAATCGGGGAAAGGAAGATAGTACATATAGTCCTTCCACACACACTGACGGTTGTTAGGCAGCGCCTTGCGGGTGTAAATCCTTCCCTCAGGATGCTCAGGACTCACAGCCGTCTTTTCGACATACATTCCGTAGAGTGTCGTTCCCATGGTCTGAGGGGCAATCTTCCAACGGCGTATGTCGTGGTAGTAGTGGTGTCCCTCGAAGGCAAGTTCCACGCAGCGCTCGTTGCGTATGCGCTCGCGCAGGCTCTCCCTGTCCGCGGTGTATTTCGACGCCACATTCGGCATCCCGATGCGGCTGCGGACGGCATTCAGAGCCTCGACCGCCGTAAGACCGACAGTCCCGGCCTTTCCTGACGGACCGTAGGCCTCGTTCACCGCCTCTGCATAGTTTAGATAGAGCTCGGCAAGACGGACTATCGGGTCTTCGTGATAGTGGTTGCTCTGCTGCTTGAGTCCAAGCACGCCGTTCCAATACTTGCGGCAGTAGTAGCCGGTGTTGGAATAGGCGTATGTATCGTTGTCCCTCATGCCCCAGTCAATGCCGAAGGTGAGGTTCACTCCGTTCAGACGGGTCGTCGGCCAGGACTTGGAGGAAGGGTCGTAGTATATGCTGATTTTCCCTTCCGCCGCATTGCTGTTGGCCTGCCCATCATGGACAATGGTAAGTTCCAGACGAGGGTCGCGGTCACGGTAGGGCGCCTGTTCGCTATAGTGCCCGGCGGCGGCAGCCTCAGCCCTGTCAGCCTCCGTGAGCAGCGGCTCGCCCCATTTGGTCTCGTAGCGGTCCACGAAATTCTGTGTGGGGCAGACTCCAGAAGAGCCGGAAGTCGCAGCCGACTGCGGGTAGGCCATGATGCTGCTCAGGTTCGCATGATTGTCCTTAGTCTGGAGAGCATAGACCCAGATATTCTCATTGGTCGTCCTTTGGCTCAGGAAGTTGGTCGTGTAACTTGCCGCAGGAGTGAGCGAAAACTCCGCGTCAAGGGCCTCCTGCAACGCGAGTGCACAGGCCGACGCCGCGTCCTTCCAGTCTTCCTCTCCCCTCTCGTTGCTCAGAGGACTTGCGGCATAGAGCAGTGACCTCGCATACAGCGCCGCTGCAGCCGCACCGCCAATCTGGTCAAGGGTAGAGCTCGCCAGATCTGCCGGAGAGTTCCTCCTCATATAGCCGGCCTCCTTAAGAAGCTCGTAACCCTTACGCAAATCCTCCGCCGCCCGGACAAATGTCTCATGTGAGGACAGTCTCGGAAGGTCCCATGACTCCTCGGCTTCAAGCGCATGGTCCATATAGGGCATTCCTCCGAAGAAACGGCAGAGAGAGAAGTAGCAGAAGCCGCGTATGGCGTAGGCCTGGCCAAGCAGGTCGGCGCGTTGCTTGGAAGTGGCATCCGCACAGAGGTCAATCTTGGCTATGGTCGTGTTGCAGCGGCGGATGGTCGCGAACATTGCCTTGGCCAACGGTTTGTCGGCACTTCCCGAATCGAAGGTCACCGCCTTCAGGAAGTCCTGGGTCATAGTCCCCTGCTTGAAATACTGCTGCGTCACCCCCATTCTTCCGGCGTCCGCCATGTCCGTGGTGTTGTACCACGAGAAGGAATATTTCTGGAGGAAGTCCGAATACATCGGGAACGCATAGAGTATGTTCTCCTTGTTGGTTCCGTTTCCGGAGGCGTAGAGCCAGTCGAAATAGGAGCGGAAATTGGAATAGGTGCCGAAGACCTCGCTGTCGTCGAGTCCGAGTTCGGGATCGACGTCAAGGTAGCCGCAGCCGCCGATGGCAAGCGCAAGTGCCGACACGCTGAATATATGTCTTATCTTCTTCATGTGCATATCAGAACGACAGGTTAAGGTTGAGTTTCACAATTCTCATAGTCGGGTAGTAGTTCTCGGCGGTCGTGAGTCTCTGCGGATCCTGCTCCATAAGACTTGTGAAAGTAAGGAGATTGTTGCATATCACGCCAACGGAAAGCGAGCGGACTCCGAGCGCTCTGCGAAGTTTCTTTCCGTCGAAGGTGTAGGAAAGGGACATCTCCTTGACCGTCAGATAGTCCGACTTCTTCCATGTGTAGCCGTCAAGAGCAAGGTCATATCCCGGCCACGCAGAAGTTCCTCCGGCCCACGAATACATCTCGTCCGAAAGCGAAAGCGCCGGGACGGAAGAATTGCGGTGCTGAGGAGTCCAATAGTCAAGGTGGGAGGCGTGGACGACATAATCACCTGAATAGAAAGGTATTATGGCGGCACGTCTGTAGTTTATGTACTTGCCTATCGTCCCTGTGCAGAGCGTTCTGAAAGAGAGTCCCTTCCAGTTGAAGCCGAAATTGAAGGAATATACTCCCGGAGCGTAGGTAGAGCCTCTGAGCGTGTGCAGGTCATTCTGGGCTATGCTTCCGTCGGCGGTGTAGTCCAGGAACTTATACACGCCTGGAACGACGTTGGTCCATTCGGAAGTATAGAGCGGGTAGCCGTGAATCTCATCAATCGAATTGAAATAGCGGTCATCAACGAGAGTGCTGCCGGTTCTCGCAGAGTTCAGCGGAGTCCCGGTATATTTCTGATATTCAGGAGCATACGGAGCGTCTCCATAACTCGTTATCCTGTTCTCGCTCAAACCTATCATCGCCCCTACATTGTAGGCGAAGCCTCCCGCCGTCCTGTCCTTCCAGTTAATCTCGACCTCAAACCCGTGCTTTTTCAGCGCACCGGTGTTCACATCCTTGTATTTCACGCCGACGAAAGGGGTAACAACCGGAGCCATAAGCATATCGCTCCTCTTCTCGTCGTACAGATCGACTTCAAGCCTGAGCCTGTCATTGAGCCAGCCCATCTCGATGCCTATATCCTGCTTGTGCGCGGTTTCCCAACGGGCGTCAAGGTTGGCGGCGGCGTCCTCCACGATGTAGCCGTAGCTGTTCTTCGTCCACGAGGAGTAGTAGAGCCAGTTGCTCGATGAGCTGTCGCTTCCGACAAGGCCGTTGGAGTAGCGGAACTTCATCAGGCTCCACCACGGCATTGCCTCTTTCCAGAACCGTTCCTTCGACATCACATAACCGACGGCGACGGAAGGAAAGATGCCGTAACGATACTTTGGCGAGAACTGCTCGCTGCCGGTGATTCCGAGGTTAGCCTCGAAAAGGTAGCGTCCCTTGTAGTCGTAGGTCGCCCTCGCCACGAAAGACTGGTTGCGCTTGGGGAAGGCCGCACCGTTGTTGTATTGCCGCTGGTTGTAGAGCGCGAGTGCGGTTACATTGTGAGCGTCCGCGAACTTGCGGCTGTAGTTCAGCGAAGCCTCAAGATAGGTGATGTAGGTCACGTTGGTTGCGGAATTGTCCTGTGTAACGGCGTATGGGTTAGGACTATAGACAAAGTCCGACGCAGCGCCCACAGGAACCCAGATGTCGTCGGAACCCGCGTCGTACATATTCCAGTCGATGTTATACTGCGCCATATAGGCCTTGACTTTCTTCGAGATTCGGGAATATGTCGATGTGAGTCCGAACTTTCCTGTGACCGACAGGCCTTTTGTGATGAAGTCGAGGTCCTGTTTGAGGATTATGTCCGTCATGAGACGGTTGCTCATCGTCTGCTGATAGTCCGGGTCGGCAAGCATGCTGTAGGGATTCGTGTAGGCGTGTCCCTGGTTGCCTCCGAGACGCATCCCCTTTAGTCCCGGGTAGTTTACGTCCGGAAACTGCTCAAGCGCCCATTCGGGATAGTAGGCCGGATAGGAGATGGTCGGGGCCTGATAGATGGTGCTGAACACGGTAGAAGAGTTCCATGCGGTCGAAAGCCGCTTCTCCATGTTCGTGACGCCTCCGACCTTCAGCGAAAGGAGGGTCGAACGGGTGACATTCCAGTCCATGTTCATGCGGTAGGAAATCCTGTCGCTGCTGTAGTTAGTGCCATCTGTGATTTCACGGATTATCGAACCGTCGTGGACATAGCCCACGCCGAGATAGTACTTGATCTTTTCCGTACCTCCGGACATGGTGAGGTCGGCGTCAGTGCTCAAGGCGAAGTTGCGCAGAAGGAGTCCGTACCAATCAACGTCAGGATAGCGCAGGGGCTCGGACTGGTCGGCGTATTTGCGTATCACCTCGTCCGAGAATATGGAACCGAAAGAGCCGGTGTTTTTAAGGGCTATGTTGGCCATACCCGCCACTGTCGCGGCATCCACGTGCGAGGGGATGAAGAGCGGCGTGTTGAAGCCCTGATTCACATTGACGGAAAACTTCGGCACACCCTTCGCGCCTGTCTTGGTCGTGACGAGTATCACTCCGTTTGCGCCCTTCGCGCCATAGACCGCCGTGGCGGACGCATCCTTCAGGACAGACACGCTGGCCACATCCGAAGGTGAAATGGAGTTCATGGGACGCTCTATGCCATCGACCATCACGAGCGGCTCGCTACCGTTCCAGCTGGAAAGTCCGCGAATCATCAGCGTCGCGTCGCTCTCTCCCGGAGCTCCGCTCTGCGAATAGACGAGCAGTCCAGGTACCTTTCCCGCAAGCGCGTTGTTCAGCAGGCTCGTTCCAGTGCCGGCAATATCTTCGGCCTTCACATTGGTGATTGCCCCGACGACGCTCTCTCGCCGCTGCACGCCGTAGCCCACGACCACGGTCTCCTCAATTTCGAGCCGCTCCTCCTCAAGGCTGACCGCCATCGCAGTCTCCGATGCCAGAAGTTCAATGGTCTTGTAGCCCATACAGGTGAAGACCAGCGTCGCTCCCTTCGGAACCGTAATGAAGAAAGCCCCGTCGGCATCCGTCATCACTCCGGACGACGGCCTGTCCTTGACAAGGACCACCACTCCGGGCAGCGGCACTCCGGAAGCGTCGCGCACGGTTCCGCGTACGGACACGGTCACATCCGCCTGCGTCTTCCCGGCGGCCGTCCCTGAGGATGCCGCGAAGTTCCCGCCGCCTGTCTCCGCCCGTAAGGTCAGAGGCATGACTGCAAGCAGCGCGAACGCCGCCAGTTTCAAATTAAGTTTCATAATCATTTATAATAAATAGTCTTGATTCTTTGTCTTGAGATGTCTTTTTGAGGCACTCAAAACTACCATTTATATTTGTCGTCATCAACAATATAATTGTCATTTCCGGTCTCACCCTCGAAACCCGTCCTGTCGCCCTTGGCCTCTTGAGTGATGGTGCAACGGGTCCTGTAGGTCTTGCCCTGTGCGTCCGTGCAGACAAGCCATATTTCTGCCGTGCGGCGTGCCTCGTCCGGATTGAGCGAAAGGGTGAAGATTACGTCATCTTCAGCGACTGACAATGCGCCCACCCAGTCAGCCGCACAATCGACCGATAGCTGCGAAAGCGGCACATTGGCGCTGTAAGGGATTCCGTAGTTTCCTCCTGCGGCCGGATAAATCACGTCCGGCGGAAACAGGTTCAGAACGGGAGATCCCTTCACCGATTCCTGATTCACTTCAATCTCTACGCTGAGTTCACTTCCTGAAAGAGACAAGATGAGTTTCGTAAAACGGTAGAGATTGTCGTTCGGGGCAAACACCAGAACTATCTCACCGTCACCGTCTCCGGACGCGCCTTCAAGCCGCACCCAATCGGTATCCTCCGCAAATTCCGCGGTCCACGCCCCTGAGGCATAGACTTCGACGGCCAATCGTCCTCCCTCTGCGACTGCCGTGACGACGGTCTTGTCCGTGGAAAGTTTCTCTACGGGAGCTTCCTTCCGGCATGACACAAACGCCGCAGCAAGGACGGCCGATGCAATAAAGATTTTGCGCATATCCATAATAATCAATCATTTACATTATAAAACTCTCCCATAATCCTAAAGCGGTACTCACAGTGATGTGTGTAGGTTTCACCGGGTTCAAGGAAAGGATTGGGAAAAGACGGTTTGTTCGGAGCGTCCGGCCAGTTCTGGGTCTCGAAGGTGAACGAGCCGAAGCGATCGAGAGACTTTCCGTTCTTGCCACATTCCTCGCCGGTCCACCACTGTCCGCTGTAGAGCTGCAGGCCCGGCTGGTCCGTCCACACCGAGAGGAGGATTCCGTTTGAAGGATTGTAAAGCGAGGCGGCCTTGCGCATTCCATCACCGTTTATGCAGAAATTGTGGTCAAAGCCACCGTTGCTCCGGACAATCTGCGGGTCACCGCTTTCGAGTGCGTCGCGGACAAGGTGTGGAGTGCGGTAGTCGAACGCAGTCCCCTCCACGGGAATCGGGGTTTCAATAACATCCGGGCCGTTCGTTCCGAGAAAAGAGTCGGCATTCACCAAAAGAACATAGTCTCCGCAAGTGCCGCTGCCCTCTCCGCCAAGATTGAAGTAGGGATGGTTGGAGATATTGACCGGACGGACAGCATCAGTCGTCGCCAGATAGTCTATCTTCCACGTACAGTCTGAGTTAAGCGTGTATGTCATAAGGATATCCAGGTTCCCCGGAAATCCCTCCGCCCCGTCCGGATGGAGACAATGGAAAGTCAGCGAACTGTCGGTCTGCGAGACAAAGTCCCACACGACCGAGTCCAGTCCCTTGAAGCCGCCGTGGAGAGTGCCTGTGCCGTTGTGGTTGGCGGAAAGCCGATATGTCCTGCCACCGTGGGAATAGGACGCGCCGACTATGCGGTTGGCGACCGGTCCCACCACAGCACCGAGAAACCTCTCGCGCCGGTAGTTCACATATTCGTCCAAAGTCCCATGCCCGAGAACTACGTCCACCATTTCGCCGTTTCTGTCAGGCACCCAAAGCGACACGACCCGGCCGCCGTAGTTTGTCACCTGGAGGACCATATCTTCGTTGGAAATTGTCCAAAGCCCCGTTTCCTTGCCGCCGATGCTGCCTGCAAAGCCCTCCGGACTGACGAGGGCCGGATCGTCCGAGCAGGAAACGAGAACCGTCACTGAAAGACAGAAGGCTGGAAGGCATAATACAATGCCGTTGAGCAAATATGCCACAATTACGTAGAGAAAGCCGTGGTGTCGCATCATCAAAAAAGTCTTGGTAATTCCAGAAACTTCAGCCTTTCCCTTTACAGATTATAGTCAGCACGCGTGAACAGTTTGTCCTTTGACGGTGTCGAAAGGTAGGTGCTGTTGCCGACAAGATCGACTACCTCCGGAAGCAGAGTCTTCGCACCGCCCGTCGGCTTCAGAACGAGAACCGACCAGCCGTCTTTCCCGATAACGGAAACGCTGCATGAAGACCCGGCGCTTGACTCGTTCTTCTTCACTGTTCCGTCAGTTCCGATGACAAGGTCGGTACAACCGCCGTCACCATGCACAACGCGTAGACTGTTGTCTGAAGCGGACGGAGCCACAGCCCCCACGACTACTCCCGAAGCAGGGATTGGCTGCGGAGAAGAGAAGGCATATTCCGCATTCCTCCCGTCGAACTTCATCATCAGGGACAGGTCGTATGGGTTCAGTTTCACTCCGGAGCGGATGATGTTGTCATGGAATGTTATCTTCGAGTCGTAGTCCTTGAGTATCAGGTCTTCGGGAATGTCAAAAATCTTGAAGCCGGACGGTTTGTAGTCAAGATTGAAGATGCAGTTCGTTACCTTTGCCTCAAGTTTTCCGCTGCCCGTGCCCCAAGAGATGAAACTTCGTCCGAAATTCTCTATATAGGAATGGCTTATGCACTTGTCAATCACGAGGTTCACGTCAATGTCGCCGTCAATGACAAAATCGCGGTTGGTGGTGTCGAAATAGACCTGACTGAACTGATAGAACCCCTGACGGGCAATCTTCACGCCCACCGTCTCCGCGAAGTCTCCGGTCTGACCGTCGCCCACTCTCCAGGTGAGTATATGGAAGTTGTTGATGATATGACCCGCCCCTTCAGTGTAGAGCCCGCAACGGGTTCCATAGACGAAGGTGTCGGAAATCTTGCAGTCGCCGCAACGCTGCCCGATGTATATTCCATAATTGTCGTCGTTGGACGAGAGTCCCTGAACGCTGACGTTGTCCAGTTTCGTGTCGCTGCTTCCAGTACCCTTGAAGTCGCTGCTACAGCTGATTTCAATGTGACGTCCCTTGCAGTAATAGACCGAAAGTTCCCGCAGAGTGACCAGCTGCTTGAGTCCGTTCACCCAGATGCCCCTCTTAGTGTTCGTGGCATCAAAATGCCCTCCTTCGACATAAGAGAACTGCCTCAGCCCCGCATCCTTTGTCTTCATTTCCGTGAAACCTATCATCAGAAGCGCCTCCAGAGGCTTGTCAGAGGTGATGTGGGCATTCTTGTCAAAGACGAGATTCACATTCTTGGCATAGTCGTAAGGGGTCTTAATCGGCTCGGTGAGTTTATATGTTCCGGCCGGGAAATAGAGCGTGCTGCCGTAGGCGTCCTTTACGAGGCGGTTGAGTTCTTTGCCTATTTCGCTACCGTCGTTACTGATTCCGTATTCGGTCACGACGATGTAGCCGTTGTCAGCCGTGGACGACCCGTTCGGAGTCTCGGCCTTGGCGCAGGAAGAGAACGCGGAAAGAAGCGCGGAAGCGACGACGAAAGCCCGCAGGGATGATGTCAAAATGTTCAGTGTCATAATAAATTATGTATTTACAAAATTTTCAGGAAATCTCCTCTTCTTTATATATGTCCGATTTCACATCTATGTTAAAGATATCTGTCGGAAGGGATTACTTTCGCACACTCTATCCCGTTTTTCTGTGGTTTAAAAGCCTCTGTCCATTTGAGGTGTGGTGTAGTGTGGTGCAATCTTTTGCAAAGATAAAATTTTCTTCCTTTATTTTCCAAAAATATTTTGATTTTTTGCAGCCTACCCGGCACGGATACGCGAAAAGTTGAAAAAATATTCCAAAACTATTTTGAATTTTGAAAATATAGAATACCTTTGCACCTAACTACACCACACCAAAGTGTCGAGAACATACCGAAGACATCAATAAATAAATATCATAAAATCAGAAATTATGAAACAAAACACTATCAGAACTGATACCCCCCCCCACAGCACTGACGGGTACAGGTCGCCCGTTCTGGCGATTCTGACAATTTCTGGAGAGACCGGTTTTGCCACGAGCACCGCAACGCTGCATGAAACCACCAACGACAGCTATACAATCGACGACGAGACATTCACATGGTAACCGACGATGAAGCAATCGTAAAAAATCGAGAAAAATGAACAATATAATGAATAACACAATGAAAAGGTCCCGCATTTCGCAGTTTACCCTGTTTTTTGCCGCAGGACTCGCGCTCGCTTCCTGCGCGAAGGAAATCACTGAAACACCGGCCGCACCGGAAGAGTCTGTTCCCGAATACACGACAATAACGCTGACTGCCACGCACCCGGAGATGACAGAGGCGGGCGCAGCGGCTCAGGAAAACGGCGCGACCGCAGTAGTCTCGACCAAAACCACTCTTGATGAAACCGGCAGCGTCAGCTGGGCCAAAGGAGACAAACTGAAGCTCGTCTGCGAAGACGGCTCAGACTTCTACACGGAAGCCCTCACGGAGGCGGACCTGAAGGCCGGCGGAAAGACGGCGACATTCAAGGCGACCGTCCCTGCCGGCAAGGCACTCAAATGGGCGGTATATCCATCCGACATTGCAACGGAGCTGACGAACGACGGAAAGTTTTCCGTCACTGTTCCGCAGGTGCAGGACGGTAAGTTCGAGCATGCCTCAATTGAGGCCGGAGAAATCGGAGAGGGCAACTCCATTGCCCTGAAGAATGTCTGTGCGCTGCTCAAGTTCACCGTAGCGAATGAGGGAGCCGCCAAAGTGTTCATCGGAGGCAACGGAGCTCCGCTCAACGGCAAGGTCAACATATCCGCGAGCATTCTCGAAGCTTCCTACACTGCTTCAGAGGATGTTCCTGACTATCAGCCTAATGTGGAAGTTTCCGTAAGCGGCCCTGACACATACTACGCAGCAATCCTCCCGGCAAAGACAACAGGACTCTCGATGCAGATTTACTCCGCAGACAACACGCTCCTTGCCGAGAACATCTCCAGCAACGCCCTCGACGCACCGAGAAAGACAATCAAGGACCTCGGTGAACTCCGCAGTACACCATTCGCTAACAAGAGGTTCGTCACCAAGGACGGAGCGGGAGACAAACAGGGGCTTTCGTGGGAGAACGCATGGTCGTTCCAGACACTTATAAGTAAACTTCAGGGAACAGCTCTGACTGACCATGTGATATTTATTTCTGAAGGAGATATAAAGCCGTCAACGGGCACCATACCATTAAAGGACAACACAAGATTTAAGATTTATGGTGGTTATCCGACAAATCTGACCGGTGTAACGACAACAGACCGCGACATTAACAAACACGCAACTGCTTTCGTCGGAAAAGACAGGAGCGGAGATAAGGACAATGCGCGACTATTCGTTTACAATGGCACTGCAACTGGGACAGAAACACTTTTTGATGGTGTCGGATTCAATGACACATATCAATGGGTACTAGAAAAAGAATTTGATGTATACGCAGGCACTTGCCTATTGATTGGCGCGTCAAAAAATGTCTATTGCGTAAACTGCCGATTCAACAACAATTATAAGGTTGGAAACGGGATAATGCGAATTGGCTCAACTGGCAGCACATCTGCAAATGCTACATTTGAAAGATGCGTATTTTCAAACAACACGGTCACAGGCGAAGGACTCATCAGAGTATATTCAAAGGGAAAGTTGACACTCAAGGACTGCGATTTCACTGAGGCAAACACCATTCCGGGAGGTGCCATATGCAAAGCAAGCATCCCTGCCGATGTGACAGACGGCGGAGGAAACAATCTAACTGAGGACCAGAAACTAAAGTAAAATGGTCTAAATGATTATACCGAGGCTCACTCAATAGTCCCGAAGGGATCGCGTCAGGGGGGGGGCGAAAAATACCCTATAGGGGTCGTAAACGTTAGTCCGCGGGAGAGTTAGGAAGTTCGAAGGAGGGTGAACAAAACACTTTTTGTTCGCCCTCTTTCATATAACCTCGTAATTCACATAAATTTTGTAATTTTGCAGAACTCGCACACCACAACAGAGCAAAGTTAAGCATAGCCAACAACATATCCACCATGAAAAGCACCATACGCATCGACAAAAATTCGCTGGTTCCCGTATATCGACAGATTGTCAGCGCGATAGACTCCATGATTGAGGCGGGTACGCTGAAGGAGGGGGATGTACTCCCGTCAATGAACGAACTCGCGGAGAAGCTCGAAATCTCGAAAGAGACGACGAAAAAGGCATATCTCGTGCTGCGGGACGAGGGAAAGATTGAATCGAAGCAAGGAAAGGGATTCTATGTCAAGGCAGACGGAGGGGCAAAGAAACTGAAAGTGCTGGCGATATTCGACAAACTCAGCACATACAAACAGATACTTTTCAGTTCAATGCTGGAGAGGCTCGATAACCATGCGGAAATCACCATACGCCTGCATGAGCAGAATGTCGATATGCTCGAATATTTCATCCACGAAAACCTCGACAATTTCGACTACTATGTCATCACACCGCATTTCCCGCTCGACCGGGCTACGCAGAAGAGGGTATGCGCACTTCTCGGGAAGATTCCGAACCGCAAACTGCTTATGCTCGACAACTGGATGAGGGAGATTCACGGGAATTTCGGAGCCGTCTATCAGGACTGGGAAAACGACACAGCGAAGGGACTCGCGGAGGGACTGGACACGCTGAGGTGCTATAAACAACTCAATGTGATAACCCTCCCGTCAAGTCTCTATTCAAAATCCATCCGTATGGGAGTAGAGCGTTTTTGCGATGAGAACGGCATAAAGGTCAGATTCGCGGACAAGGTGAGCCGTGATATGGTGCACAAGGGTGAGGTCTATCTGCTCCTGACAGGCCAGTATGACTTCGACCTCATAGAGCTTGTCCGCATTGCACGGGAGAAGAAACTTGAGGTGGGCAAGGACATAGGTCTGATTTCCTACAATGAGTCTCCCCTCTGCGAGATTATCCTCAACGGCCTCACTACAGTCTCCACCGACTTCGCCCAGATGGGGCGCATCGCCGGCGAGATGATTCTCGAACGCTCCCTCGCCAAACGCCACTGCGACTTCCGGATGACCCGCCGGGCCTCGTTCTGAAAATTTTGAACATCATGAATATGATCAGACTGAACAACGGAGTGATGATGCCGGATTTTGGACTCGGAACGTTTCATTCGACGGACGAGAGGGAATGCTCTGAGGCTGTCAGAGCAGCGGTAGAGTGCGGCTACAAAATGATTGACACGGCACGGATATACTGCAATGAGGAAATTATCGGCCGTGCACTTGACAGTCTTTTCAGAGAGGGACTCAGGCGCGAGGACATTTTCATCGTGACAAAAGTCTGGTTCGACGACTATGAGGACACAAGAAGTGCCGTAATGCACTCGCTTGAAAGGCTGGGACTGGAGCAGGCAGACCTCGTGTTGCTGCACTGGCCGTTCGGAAACTACTACAAGGCTTGGAGGGAGTTGGAGAAAATCTATGATGAAGGAAAGCTGACGAGAGCAATCGGAGTGTCGAACTTCAGCGCGGCACAGATCGTCGATCTCGTGAAGTTCAACAGGATTGTCCCTGCGGTGAACCAGATAGAGACCAACCTCATAAGCCAGCAGCAGGAATGCAGGGAGTGGATGCGCCGCTACGGAATTGCGCACATGGGCTACGGACCGTTTGTCCGAGACAAGATGCCGCAGCTCTATGAGGACAGCAGACTGACGGCAATGGCCGCGAAATACGGGAAATCGCCTCGGCAGGTAACCCTCCGTTTTCTCCATCAGGAAGGCGTTATACTCATTCCAAAGTCCGTGCATACAGAGAGAATTGCCGAAAATATGGACATTTTTGACTTCAAGTTGACAGACGACGATATGGAGGTTCTACGTACCTTTGACAGGAACACCCCTATGACCGGTGCCGTGCAAAATCCGGCCCGTGTCGCCAAGATTCTCGGCGAGACACACTGAGACAGCACTACAGTCCGAACGGGCTGAAGAAGTTGTTGCCCTTGTCATCCACGAGGATGAATGCAGGGAAGTTCTCCACGCGGATTTTCCAGACGGCTTCCATTCCGAGTTCAGGGAACTCGACGCATTCGATGCTCTTGATGTTGTCCTGGGCAAGAATTGCGGCAGGACCGCCAATTGAGCCGAGGTAGAATCCGCCGTGCTTCTTGCAGGCATCGGTCACAACCTGACTTCTGTTGCCTTTTGCGAGCATAATCATAGAACCGCCATGCTCCTGGAACTCATCGACATACGGGTCCATACGTCCGGCGGTCGTAGGGCCGAGGGAGCCGCATGGCATTCCGGCAGGAGTTTTGGCAGGGCCGGCATAGTAGACCGGATGGTCCTTGAGATACTGAGGCATCGGCTCTCCGGCATCAAGGCGCGCCTTGATTTTCGCATGGGCGATGTCTCGGGCGACGATGATTGTTCCGTTAAGGCTGAGACGAGTTGAAACAGGATATTTCGTGAGCTCGGCAAGAATCTCTGTCATAGGCCTGTCAAGATCAATCTTCACTGCATCTCCCTCACCGGCATTGCGGAGTTCCTCCGGAATAAGCTCGTAAGGCTTGTCATCCATCTTCTCAATCCAGATTCCGTCGGCATTGATTTTTGCTTTTATGTTGCGGTCGGCGGAGCAGCTGACTCCCAGGCCTATAGGACAGCTTGCGCCGTGGCGGGGAAGGCGGATCACCCTGACATCGTGTGCCATATACTTGCCGCCGAACTGAGCACCGAGACCGATTTTGTGAGCTTCTTCAAGAAGCTGTGCTTCAAGAGCGGTGTCGCGGAAAGCGCGGCCTGTCTCGTCTCCGGTGGTCGGAAGAGAGTCGTAGTAGTGGGTGGAGGCGAGTTTAACTGTGAGAAGGTTCTTCTCTGCAGAAGTGCCGCCAATCACGAAGGCGATGTGGTACGGAGGACATGCGGCCGTTCCGAGGCTTCTCATCTTGGATACGAGGAACGGGATGAGCGTGCCGGGGTTCTGAATGCGGGCCTTGGTTTCCTGATAGAGATAGGTCTTGTTCGCTGAGCCACCGCCCTTTGTGACCATCAGGAAACGGTATTCGTCGCCATGGGTGGCCTCGATGTCAATCTGCGCAGGGAGGTTGCACTTGGTGTTCACCTCGTTGTACATGTCGAGAGGAGCGTTCTGGGAATAGCGGAGATTCTCTTCAGTGTAGGTCTTGTAGACTCCGAGCGAAATGGCCTCCTCATCCTCGAAGCCGGTCCAAACCTGCTGGCCCTTTTCGCCATGAACTATGGCCGTTCCTGTGTCCTGACAGAGAGGAAGCTTTCCCTTTGAGGCAACTTCGGCATTGCGAAGGAAAGTCAGCGCAACATATTTGTCGTTTGCCGATGCCTCCGGATCTGAGAGAATCTTGGCCACCTGCTCATTGTGCGAGCGGCGAAGGAGGAAGCTCACATCCCTGAACGCCGTGTTTGTCATGAGGGTAAGAGCCTCTGGAGTGACCTTGAGAATCTTCTTTCCTTCAAACTCTGCCGTGGACACGAGCTTTTCCGAACCCGGAATCTTGTAGTATTCAGTCTTGTCCTCGCCAAGCTGAAACATAGGTGCATATTTAAATTCCATTGTCTTATAATATTAAATTTATCTCATTAATAAAAGCATTCTGCACTTTACCTCCATGTGAAAGGATTTTCCCGATTCACTTCACCGATCCAAAATATCAATCAGCCGATGAGCTACTGCCGGTGCCGGATCAATAAAGCGGATGCGCTCCACCTCAGAACCGTCACGCCCCGTCAGCGGATGTTCCGCCAGCAGTTCCTCCGCGACATTCTCCAGCACCGGAAGCAGGAACGGGTAGTGGGTGCAGCCAAGCACAATAGTGTCCGCTCCGGCCTCAACAAGAGGTGCAAGACTCTTCCGGACAATATCCTCCGCAAGTCTCTCGTTCCACGCAGCGGTCACAGGCTTCACTTCGGTCTTTTCTCCTGGCTGTTGTAGTCCATTGACTGCCAAGGTCTCACCCGTGGCGGCATTTCCGGAGCATTCTCCCACGCTGCTTAGGAACAGGCATCCTTTCTTGTACCTGTCCGCCAGTCCGCTGCCCTCGACAAGCTCCACGAAACCGCGTCCTACGGACTCAACAATTTCAATGCCGTCAGACCAGCGGTCCTTCATGTCGATGTACTTGCTTCCGCGCAACGTTCCCGCCGTGGCAAGAACCCCGACGACACCTGTCCTGGTGGCAAGCGCAGCCGGCTTCACGGCCGGTTCCATTCCTATGAACGGAATGTGGTCGAGTCGGCCATCGGTAAGTTCGAGAACCCTCGCTGAAGGGGCTGTCCCATACTCCCGTCGCAGCGTTGCGATTGCGGCCGATGTCGCCGTGTTGCAAGCAATTACAATCACGCGAACGCCTTTTCGAATGAGAATCTCGGTAATCTCCCGGGAACGTCCGAGAACATATTCCGCGGACTTCTCTCCGTATGGGCAATGGGCAGTATCGGCATAATATACGAAACGAGCCTCCGGAACTGCCTTTTCAAGTTCCCGAAGCACCGAAAGTCCACCGACTCCCGAATCGAACACACCTACTGCAACATTCTGATCCATATCTTTCACACATGCAGACAGCAAAGGGCTCACAAAAGTTTTGTCCAATGCCGCAAGAGAGTACAAAAGTACAAAATAAATCTGATACGGAAAATATGTTGAAAATTAGGTGTAGTATAGTGTGGTATTTTGAAAAAGTTTTGTAATTTTGCAGAACTTAACCGTCCGCGGACCGGCAAATCGACGCCGCGACGGAACGAAATACCACATCAGATGAAAGAAAACACTGCAAAAAAAGAAGCCGGATGGGTAAAATGGGAGGTTCTGCTCCTATTGTGGATGGCCTATCTGTTGAATCAGGGAGACCGACAGGTGTTCAACACCGTGCTCCCGTCAATACGCGAGGCCCTTGGCCTGACCGACACTTCCGTGGGACTGATCGCGACGCTATTCAACTTGTTCTACGCCTTCATGGTGCCGCTCGGAGGTTGGGCTGGAGACCGTTTCAGCCGCAAATGGGTGGTGACCATCTCAATCCTTTTCTGGAGCGCAGCGACTATGTTCACAGGAGTGGCCAACAGCGTATTCATGCTCGTGCTCATGCGCAGCGTAGCGACTGGAGGAGGAGAGGCGTTCTTCGGCCCCGCCAACTATTCGCTGCTCGGACAGTATCACACGGACACCCGTGCAAGGGCGATGTCGATTCATCAGACGGCATATTATATAGGAGTGATTCTGGCGGGATGGCTCGCCGGACTGATAGCCGACAGTTTCGATGCGCTGCACCCCGGAGAGGGATGGAAATACTCCTTCATCTTCTTCGGCGCGGCCGGTATCGTTTGGGGAATACTCATGGCGTTCAGGCTCAAGGACAAACCGCTCAGCGATGAGGAGAAAAAGGCCAGAGAGGGAAACAATCCCGGCATATTGGACGGTTTCAAAACAGTTTTCACAAACCCTACCGCGGCCTGCCTCACCTTCGGGTTCTCCGGACTCATCTTCGTGATTACAGGTTATATGACCTGGATGCCGGCATACCTTCAGGACGAATGCGGGCTCAGTCAGGCATCTGCAGGATTCAACTCGATGTTCTGGACTTATGTCGCGGCATTCGTAGGCGTACTCCTCTCCGGTTCACTTTCTGACAGGCTCGCGACACGCTCCCCGAAACACAGAATGTTGCTTCAGGCCGCCGGACTCCTCCTCGGAGCCGTTCCACTCTTCGTAATCGGTCATGTCAGCACTCTGTGGGTGCTCTACCTCTGCTTCTCCGTATGGGGATTCTTCCGCGCGATGTTCGACGCAAACACATACTCTGTGCTCTATGACGTGACGCCGCCGCAACTGCACGCATCCTGCTCAAGCGCAATGATCACAACCGGGTTTGCCGTCGGTGCGCTCGCTCCGGTCGTTCTCGGAGCATTGAAGGACAGCCTCGGCAGCCTTCAGGCAACCTTCCCCATTCTCGCGGCCATCTGGATCGTGTGCGGAGTCGTGATGATGGCCGTAGCGTTCAGACGCTATCAGAAGGACTACGACAGAAACAAAGGGCAGGCATAACCGCGGGGGTTGAGAGTTTGAAAATGAGATAAGTTTATATAATACTTTCGAAACCTGAAAAAGTAAGCAAAACAAGATGAACGTATCAGAAAAGATAAGGAAGCCGCGGGCAGGACTGCTGCTCGTTGCCTCACCGAGGTTCAAGAACCTTTCCGGTCCGAAAAAGGGCTCATACGGGCAGAAAAAGGCCGTCGTCGCCGAACAGATTCTCTCGTCCCTCGATTTCCTCGACATCACTTTCCCGGGAATAGTGTATGAGAGGGAGGATGCGGAAAGGGCGATGGACGAATTCTATAACGCCAAAGTCGATTTCATAATCGCGGAGTTTCTTTCGTGGAGTGAGGATTTCGCATGGATACGCTTCCTGCGCGACTGTCCTGACATTCCAATCCTCTTCACAAACGTGGCGAAGAAGAGGATGGCGTTCGAGACTACGCTGGACGAGGATGATTTCATTGAATATCTCTGCAGCGGCACGCTCGTTGGCTCTCTCGAAGCATCAGGCTCCATACGGCGGGTGCCGAGGAAGGGCGTGAAGGTTGTCATGGGCACGAGGGAAGAGATTACGGACGAGATACGTTCGTTCTCCCGCGCCGCTTACGCAAGAGCTGTGCTCCGAAAATCGAACGTCGGGCTTATGGCGAACATGAACGAAGCGATGTGGTCCACCTACATCGACAACTACGACATATTCACAAAAATAGGTCCCGAAATCCACTATCTTCCGTCGTCGGACTATAAGGAAATACTTGATTCACTGACCGATGAAGAAGTGAAGGAATATGCCGACAGCCTCACCGCGCGCTACCGCATGATGGACGACGTGGAGCAGGACAAGTTTCTTGGCTGCGTCAGGGCTTCGCTCGCGCTGAAGAAAATGGCGCAGGAGAGGGACATAGACCTGATGGTCTATAACGACATAGACCCGTCTACATTCAAGGTCAGCGGGTGCAGGGCAGGGTTCTACCACGACTGGTTCAACGAAAGCCTCTCCGTCCTCGTGCCTGAGGCTGACACCGGAGCCGGTCTCGCGACATACGTTCTCAAACTGATTTCCGGAGGGCACGTGAATTTCATTGAACCATTCCACATCGAAGACGACTTCGGCACCTTTGCCGGAGGTCATGCCGGCCCCAACGATCACACCGATCCGAAATGGCAGGACAACGTGCTGATTGCCAGAGATGTTCGCTTTGCGAAGACGAGCTATAAGTACGCCGGCGCTCCTTTCGGATGGTACCGCTTCAGTCCGGGGATGAAGACCGTGACGGGTATCTTCGAGGAAGACGGGCGATACAAGATGGTCTGCTTCATGGCCGAGTCGCTGCCGGGCGAGCACATATTGGCAACCTATTCCCACAGCATTTTCCGTCCGCAGGTTCCCGTCAAGGAACTCTTTGCCCAACTGCTGAAGGTAGGGGTGACGCAGCACTACGCGATTACCGACGGAGACTATCGCAAGGAACTCGGAGAGTTCGCCGAAATCATGGGATTTGAATTCTATGACATACGATAGTCATACTCCACCAAAACATTTCGGAATCATAAGGAGATATCATTCAAAGCAATATTTAACACATTAAAATACAGGAATATATGAGTTTCATGTACAATCCGTTTCCGTTCGACGACCCCAAGCCGGTGAACCGTCCGGAACTTTCAGAAAAGACAGTTTCATCAATAGTCGGCGGAGGCACCCCTAACGTGGCGAAGAAGTTTGCCGCCCCGATCATCGAAAAGGCACGGAAGAAGAATCAGGTGGTCGCATTCGACGGATACACCACGGTGGACTGGACCGTCTTCCTCAATCTGCTCGCTCGGGAATGTGCGGCGGCTGGAATTGAGTTCGAGTCTGTCGATGCCAATGCGGAATGCTTCAAGAGCGGGAAGGAAATTGACGCGATGATAGACCCTATGCTCATTTGGGACAAGAAGATTGACCCGACGTTGCTCTACGGAAAGATATACAAGGGCGGATACGAGGGTATGCTCGACGAGGAGAAGACACAGGAGTTCGAGAAAAAGGTTTCTGCGCTCGGGGAAGGAGCCGGAAAGGTTGTCGCCGTGTTTGGCTACGGAGTGCTGATTCCTCGCTTCAGAGCTCTCTATGACACGAAATGTTTCTTCGACATCACTCCGAAGACATCCATACTCAGGATTCGCCGTGGAGAATACGTCAACATCGGAAAGAAGCGCCCTGACATAATCAACCGCGCCATCCGCCGCTGCTACTACTGCGATTTCGAGATGGCAGTGTGCAGCCGCCGCGAACTTCTACGGAACAACGTCCCGGACTTCTGGTTCCTCAGTAACGATCCGCAGAACATTCAGATGCTGCCATACGAAGCATTCGCGGACATCTGCGCGCAACTCGTGAAATACCCGTTCCGCGCGAAGCCATGCTACATTGAAGGCGTCTGGGGAGGCTCCTACATGAAAAACCACCGCAACCTTCCGGAGAAGATGCGCAACGCCGCCTGGGTGTTCGACTTTATCCCGATGGAGGTCAGCGTCGTGGTGGAGGCCGGCTGCGAAAAACTTGACATCAACTTCTGCACCTTTGTCTGCAGGGAGGGCGAGCGCCTCATGAGCAGGGAGGCTGTGGAGAAGTTCCACGGCTACTTCCCGATACGCTTCAACTACGATGACAGCTACCACTCCACCGGCAACATGTCCATCCAATGCCACTCCGGCTCTGCCTACAACCGCGAGCACTACGGAGAGTTCGGGCGTCAGGATGAGAGCTACTACGTCTGCGTGACGGGGCACGATGCGAAGACCTTCATCGGCTTCCGTGACGACGCTGACATCCCGCAGTTCTTCAAAGACATTGAGGCCGCCGACACGGAACACAAGCCGTGCGACTACATGAAATATGTGAATTACGAGGAATCAAAGCCGGGTCTTCAGGTGATGCTCCCCTCCGGCACCATCCACTCCAGCGGCCGCAACCAGGTGATTCTGGAAATCGGCTCGCTCACCATCGGCTCCTACACCTATAAGATGTATGATTACCTCCGTCTCGATTTCGACGGCAAACAGCGTCCGATTCACACCCGCCTCGGCGAGGAGAATGTTGCGCAGCACCGCCGCGCATCCGTAATTCACGACCCCCAGAGCCCGGACTACATCGTACAGAAACCTCGTGTAGCGGCCTGCGGAGAGGGCTGGAAAGAGATGATTCTCGGAGAGAACGAACAACTTTATTTCAGCCTCCGCCGCCTCGAATTCGAGACCGAATGCCAGCAGGACACCCACGGAGAGCGTTTCCATGTGCTCGCGCTTGTCGATGGTGACCATGTCCGTGTACGCAGCAAGGAACATCCGGAAAGGTTCTACGACATGGATTACCTTGACATAGTCTGTGTGCCTGCCGATATGGGGGAATATGTCATCGAGAACCTCGGCAAGGAACCGGTGATGGTACACAAGACCATGTTGCGGGACGGCTATCAAGATGTTATTCTTTAACACGATGTCTATGAAAACCCTTCTTCTCGACGCCGGGGGCACTTTCATAAAGTGCTCCGACGGACGAGAGATACCAATCCGCTCCGACGGCTCTCGCGAAGAGATCTCATCCTCCTTCGCGGAAGCTGTTGGAGCTTTCTGTAATGAAGATTCTTGCGTGAATGATGCCAAAACAGCCTGCGGAAAGGGACAGCGGAACTGCGAAATTGCCGTGGCAATCCCGGGGCCGTTCGACTACGAAAGAGGCATATTCTTGATGAAGCACAAGTTCTCCTCCGTCTATGGAATGAGTTTCCGAGAGGTGGCAGACGTGCCTTCTTGCGCCAGGCTACTCTTCACCCACGATGTGAATGTCATGCTCGCCGGAGAGATGTTCTGCGGCAACGGGCGCGGGTACTCTCGTGTGGCTCTCGTGGCACTCGGAACGGGACTCGGATTCGCGATGTCCATAGACGGACATATACTCAAAAAGGCGACAGGCTCGCCGCTTGTCAGCATATTCGGTCTTCCCTATCGCGACGGCATCCTCGAAGATTATGCTTCAAAACGGGGGTTTCTCGGCACATTTCAGGCTCTCGGAGGACAGGGAGCGACCACAGTCAAGGATATTGCCGAATTTGCGTCCGGCGGAGACAAGGCCGCACTTGAGACATTCAGAAGCATCGGAAGCACGATTGCCCGGACAATATCCCCTATTCTCAAGGAATATGGAATCGAATGCCTTCTTTTCGGAGGTCAGATTTCCCGATCCTTCCGATTCTTGGAACCGGCCCTTCGCGAAGGACTCTCTGGGGTGGAATCCCTCGTGGACATATCCCAAGTTTCAGATTTTGACAACGCCACATTCAATGGACTCCGCGCCATGCTGCGTCAGGAGGAGGCATAAGTCTGTTTGTCAGACAAAATGATTTACCGAGTATGGAAAAGAAAGCATTTATATTGGGCGTAATCGCCATTGCCGCAGCAGGATGCGCAAAAAACGAGATAAACATCATTCACCACGACGGATACACTATAGTTTCCCAGACACGGGGACCTGAACTTGGCTACAACGAGGATTCGGGAGTCAGAATTCTGAACATTGACGGATTCGCGTTCAAGGATCTCGACAAGGACGGGGAACTTGACATCTATGAAGACTGGCGCAGGCCAGTGACGGATAGGGCAAGGGATTTGGCGTCAAAAATGCCGGTAGAACGCATCTGCGGATTGATGCTCTACTCCAGTGCCGTTGATGCCATGACAGCCGAACTGACTCCGAAGCAGACAGTCTACCTCAGGGACGACTATATCCGTCACATGTTGGTGAGGAACATCGCCGACGCCGCGACCGGGGCAGAATGGTCAAACCGGGTGCAGGCATTTTGTGAAGCAGAGCCGTTCGGCATTCCATCCAACAATTCTACCGACCCGAGGAACTACACCAACGGGCAGGCAAACACCAACACCTACAAGCCGGAACCTGACGGAGAGTTCGACCCGGATGGGACGAGCAAGATTTCACTCTGGCCGCGGGAGGTGGGAATGGCGGCGACTTTCGACCCCGAGATTGCCCGCAGGCACGGGGAGATTGTTTCCTCGGAATACCGCGCCCTCGGCATCACCACAGCCCTCTCTCCGCAAGCTGACCTCTCCACCGACCCCCGTTGGAGGCGTTTCTATGGAACTTTCAGCGAAAGTCCGGAACTCAACCGCGACATTGTGCGCGAGTACTGCGACGCATTCCAGACCACAGAAGGGGCTAAGGACGGCTGGGGCAGAGGTTCTGTCAACTGCATGGTCAAGCACTGGCCCGGCGGCGGAACCGGCGAGAGCGGACGTGACGCGCATTTCGGGACAGGCAAGTATGCCGTCTATCCCGGAGACAATTTCGCACAGAACCTCATTCCGTTCATCGACGGGGCGTTCAAACTCCGCGGTGGCACAAGGATGGCGTCGGCAGTGATGCCATATTACACGATTTCCTACGACCAGGACCCTTCCGGAGAGAATGTCGGGAACGGTTTCAGCCACTACATAATTCAGGAACTTCTCCGGGACAAGTACCGCTACGACGGGGTTGTCTGCACGGACTGGGGAATCGTCAATGACTATAGCAAGGTCTATGAGCACAGAGGCACGCCGTGGGGAATGGAGACGCAGTCCCCGGCAGAAAGGCGGCTGAAATGCTTCGAAGCCGGAGTGGATCAGCTCGGCGGCGCGGCGGACAACTCAATAAGCCTTGAGGCATACAGGCTTTGGGAAGAAAAATACGGGAAGGAGAGCGCACGGGAGCGTTTCGAGTTGTCGGCAGTGAGGCTTCTTACCAACATTTTCAGAGTCGGCAATTTCGAGAATCCGTATGTCGACCCGCAGAGAGCGGCGGAAGTAGTCGGATGTCGGGAATATGTCGCCGCCGGCTATGAGGCGCAGCTTAAGTCCGTCGTCATGCTGAAGAACCACGCCAGCTCCCTTCCTCAGAAGGAAAGGGCAAAGGTATGCCAGCCGATGAGGCACGTGGCAGCCGGCCTGACGCACTGGCAGCAGCCTACCCTCCCCTACGATGAATATCCGTTCGGAGAGCAGCTGCTGGGCAAGTACTTCGATATTGTAGCCACTCCGGAAGAGGCCGACTTCGCCCTCGTGGCGATCAAGAGCCCGATCGGGCATTGGGGCTACATCCTCCCGAGCGAGGAACACCCTGAGGGACACTACCAGCCGATAAGTCTGCAATATTCCCCATACACGGCAGAGTTCGCACGAGAAAGGAGCATCGCAGGAGGTGACCCCACCGAGGTTTCCGACAACCGCTCCTACAGAGGATTCACCGAGAGCACGTCAAACGAGGGGGACATGCGCCTCGTGCTTGACACCAAGGCTGCAATGGGAGACAAGCCTGTGATTGTGGTCGTCTCCTGCGACCGTCCGTTCGTGCCGGCAGAGATTGAGCCTGCCGCAGACGCCCTGCTGCTGGCCTTCGGTGTGTCGAACAACGCTCTTTTGGACATAATCAGCGGCCACTTCGAGCCCTACGGTCTCCTTCCGATGCAGCTTCCCTCTGGCATGAAGACAGTCGAGGAGCAGTGTGAGGACGTTCCTTTCGACATGGAATGCTACCGCGACTCAGACGGCAACACCTACGATTTCGCCTTTGGACTGAACTGGAGCGGGGTAATATCCGACTCGCGCGTCAGGACCTACGGAAAACGCTGATGATTCCGCGACAGAAAAATTTGAAAAATTTTCGTTTGGGTGCAGAAAAAGTTTGCAGGATAAGATTTTTTGTCTACCTTTGCAATCCCAAACGAGAAATGCTGGGTTCGTATAACGGTTAGTACTCAAGATTCTCAATCTTGCAATAGGAGTTCGATTCTCCTACCCAGTACCACAAAAAAGGTTTCGATTCATTTCGAAGCCTTTTTTTGTTATACTTTTACAAGTCCTGAAGGCTGCGACGGTAGTCGGACAGTGACATTCCGGTCTGACGACGGAAATAGCGGCCAAGGTAGGACTGGTCCGGAAAACTGAGACGGTCTGCGATTTCCCCAAGCGGCATCTCGGAGAATGTCAACAGAATCTTGATTTCCTGAACAGTCACATAGTCAATAAGTTCCTTCGGAGAGTCCCCGGACACGGCTTGGGTGATGCCGGCAAGGTAGCGCGAAGTGATGCAGAGACGGTCGGCATACCACGCAACATCGCGGTGACGCCGACATTCGGAATTAACGAGGTTCATAAAGCGCCCATAAAGTTCCTCCCTGCGCAAACTCGTACCGGATTTCAGTTCATCGGCATAACGCTGAACCTTGTCATAAACATCAAGGCTGAATCCCCGCAAGAGGTTCATCGCGATGAGGCTGCTGTAGCGGTTGTGGAGGTCTGATTGTATGTTGCTCAGAATGGTGTAATAGGCAAGGGTCGTAGCCGCCTCACTATTACGGTGGTGATAGATAGGGTTTTCATAGAGACGGTTGAAAAATATGGAATCGTAGCGCATAAATGCCTGATAAGAAATTGCCCTCGAAAAAACAAACATGCGCACGACAAAATCCGGGCTTGTATGTCTTATGGAAAACACAGTGTCATAGAGAAGAAAAGCCTCGCTTCCGACAACGACATCATAATCTTTCGTATCTATACTGAAGACGGCGTTACCATTTATACACAGAGCTATCATTGTACAGTTCAAGCGTATAGGTTCCGAGGTCAGTTCTTCGGATTTGAGTTCACGCGCCCAAAAATCTTCACTGTCGGCCAAAGAGTCCTCTATATATTCCTTCAACTTTTTCATATTTCCGAAACAATCTGATAAACTATTCTGCTATTTCAAAAACAAAGTTAGAGATTTTGTTCCGATTTTGAACAATTCTTACGAAATTTTGGTATTCTTAAACAATGGGTTTTAGCGTACCTTTGCGCCCGATATTCTGAAAATATGTTAATTATATAATGATGAAAAGCAGTAGTGTATTTGTGGCAGCATTGGGCTGCCTTTTGGCAGTTGCAGGCTGCGGAAACGGCAGCGCGGGCAACGGAGCGCAGGAAAATGAATTTCCGACAATGGAGGTGACGACGTCGGATGTCGTTCTTTCGGAACAATATCCCGCGACTATTCAAGGACGTCAAGATATCGAAATCCGTCCACAGGTTTCCGGAACAATTTCAAAAGTAAATGTAAAAGAAGGTCAGAAGGTCCGCAAGGGACAGTCTCTGTTTACCATAGACCAGGTGCCGTTCAAAGCCGCTCTCCAAATGGCACAGGCAAATGTCGAGTCGGCAGAGGCAGGAGTTGCGACAGCGCAACTTGTCTATAACAGCCGCGTCGAGCTCTACGCAAAGAATGTGATTTCCGAATTTGACCTGCTCACTGCAAAAAACCAGCTGCTCACTGCAAATGCCGCCCTTGCACAGGCAAAGGCACAACTCGTGAACGCAGAAAACAATATGAGCTACACTCAGGTCCTCAGTCCTGCTGACGGAGTCGTCGGCACGCTCCCTTTCAGGGAAGGTGCACTCGTTTCGCCGGGCATTGCGATTCCGCTCACGACGGTTTCCGACAATTCACAAATGTATGTATATTATTCTCTGTCAGAGACAAAACTCCTTGAACTCACAGCTCGGCACGGCAGTATGGATGAGGTCATAGCCGGTCTTCCGGAGGTCAGCCTCCTCCTTGCGGACGGCAGCACATATCCGCAGACCGGAAAGATTGAGTCCATCAGCGGTGTAATCGACCCCAACACGGCAAGCGTTTCCGTGAGGGCGGTGTTCCCGAACAAGGGTGGCATTCTTCACAGCGGAGCTTCCGGAAGGGTTGTCCTGGAGACTGCTCTCAAAGGCGCAGTGGTCATCCCCTGCAGTGTCACATTTGAGATTCAGGACCTTGTATGTGCCTGGAAAGTCGTTGATGGCAAAGCTGTTATGGCAAAACTTTCTGTGAAACTTTCCGATGACGGGAAGTCTTATGTCGTGAAGGATGGGCTTTCTGAAGGCGACACTATTGTTTCAGAAGGTGTAGGACTCATCCACGACGGTGAAACTATACGGGCACAATAAAAAGCGGATTGCTGCGTTGGACTTCGAGAATCCAAATCCTCACAACCGCAAGGTTGCTGCGGTTTGAATTTCTCGTCCGCCTTGCACTCCATCTTTTTATTGCACCCTAATTCAAGTTGTTAAACAACTGGGAATAGAAATAGAAAAAATAGAATACAAAAGTTTTGAATAATATAACAAGATGAATATAAAGACATTTATTGAGCGGCCGGTGCTGTCGGCGGTCATTTCAACCGTCATTGTCCTTGCCGGTCTCATCGCTGTGAAGACACTTCCGGTCGAGCAGTTCCCGGACATTGCCCCGCCTACCATTATGGTGATGACATCCTACCCTGGAGCAAGCGCGGAGACCGTGCAGAAATCTGTCATCTCACCAATCGAGGAGGCCATCAACGGTGTTGAGAATATGGACTATATGTCATCCACTGCGACCAACTCCGGAAGCGTAGAGATTATGGTCTATTTCCGTCAGGGAACCGACCCGGATATGGCAGCGGTGAACGTCCAGAACAGGATTTCGCAGGCAACAGGCTCGCTTCCGGCAGAGGTCAACCAGATTGGAGTCACTACCGTGAAAAGGCAGAACAGTATGATTAAGGTCCTCGACCTGCACGCCACGCCTGAGAGCGGCTACGACACAAAGTTCCTTGCCAACTATGCAGACCTCAACATCGAGCCTCAACTCAAGCGAATCAAGGGAGTGGGCAGCGTTGTTCTGTTGTCAGACAAATACGCTATGCGAGTTTGGCTCAACCCGGCGGCAATGACGCACTACCATCTGATTCCGAGCGACATAACAGGAGTGCTCTCCGAGCAGAACATCGAATCCGCAACGGGTTCATTCGGAGAGAGTTCCGGTTCTTCTTTCGAATATATAATGAAGTATTCCGGAAGAAAGCAGACTCCCGAGGAATTTGGTGAAATGGTCATCAACGCCCTCCCTACAGGAGAAGTTCTCAGACTTAAGGACGTCGCTCACATCGAACTCGGCACAGAGTCGTATGGATATATATCAACCACCGACGGACATCCGGGAGTGGAGATGCTGGTGTTCCAGGTGGCAGGATCCAACGCCACCCAGGTCGTGAACGACATCGACGCACTCATCGATGAGGCACGCGAGACTATGCCGGAAGGTCTGATGATTGACTCTATGCTGAGCGTCAACGACTTCCTCTACGCATCCATCAAGGAGGTCATCAAATCTCTGCTTCTCGCAATCCTGCTCGTGGTGCTCGTCGTATATTTCTTCCTCCAGGACTTCCGCGCGACGCTCATCCCGACGGTTTCCATTTTTGTCGCAATCATCGGTACATTCGCATTTATGGCCGTAGCCGGCTTCACAATCAACCTGCTCACGCTCTTTGCGCTCGTGCTTGCCATCGGTACGGTGGTCGACAATGCGATTGTCGTTGTGGAAGCGGTGCAGGCAAAACTCGAAATCGGCTACACATCGTCGCTACAAGCCACAAAAGACGCAATGGGCGGCATCACATCGGCGATTCTCACCTCCACGCTCGTGTTTATGGCAGTTTTCATCCCCGTCTCAATGATGGGCGGCACTTCCGGAGTTTTCTACACTCAGTTCGGAATTACAATGGCTGTGGCTGTCGGCATCTCGGCAATCAACGCCCTCACCCTCGCCCCTGCCCTCTGCGCCATACTCCTGAAGCCTTACATCAATAAAGACGGCGAAGAGGTCGATTCATTCTCCGCAAGATTCAGAAAAAAGTTCACTACGGTTTTTGACAAGATTGTCGACAAATATAAGAACGGAGTCAAGTTCTTCATCAAACGAAGCTATCTTGTCTGGACGATTGTCACCGGCTGCATAGTCCTTCTCGTTTGGCTTATGTCAACGACAAAGACAGGACTCGTGCCTAACGAGGATATGGGCAACATTATGGTCGAACTCCAGATGGCTCCGGGAACATCGCTCCAAAGCACGAACGACGTTCTGATGAAGGCATACGACAGGATAAAGGATATTCCGGAAATCGAAATCACATCGACAGTTTCGGGATATGGACTAATATCCGGTTCCGGTTCATCATACGCAAGCCTCACGATAAAACTCACCGACTGGTCGAAACGAAAGGGCAAGGCACACGATGTGAACGCTGTGATTGGGAAGATTATGGAGCGCACCGCGGATATAAAGGAAGCGACGATTATCCCTATGGCGCCGCCTATGATTAATGGCTACGGAATGACCAACGGATTCGAGATGTATCTTCAGGACAAGACAGGAGGTGATGTGAACACATTCTTCAATGTCTCGCAGGACTTCCTCTCAGAGCTTCGCAAGAGACCGGAAATCGCCGAGGCCTACAGTTCATTCAACCCTAATTTCCCACAGTATCTGGTCGATGTCGACCCGGCAAAGTGCAAGATTGCCGGTGTCTCCCCAGCCACAGTGCTCTCGACCGTCGCGGGATATTACGGAGGTCAGTATATCTCCAATATCAACCGTTTCTCACGAGTCTACCGCGTGATGATTCAGGCCGACCCGAAGTACAGAATGACTCCGCAGACGCTTGACGCGACAATGGTGCGCGTAAACAGCGGTGAGATGGCTCCTCTGAGCCAGTTTGTCAAACTCACAAAAGTCTATGGTCCTCAAACGCTTACGAGGTTTAATATGTACAATGCCATCGCGGTGAACGGCTCCGCCACCGACGGGTATTCTTCCGGAGACGCAATTCGCGCCGTCAAAGAGGTCGCCGCACAGACTCTGCCGAGAAACTACGGATTTGAGTTTTCGGGACTTGCCCGCGAGGAGGAACGCAGCTCAAGCAACTCGCTCTACATCTACCTCATCTGCATCGTACTCATCTACCTGATACTCTGTGCATTCTATGAAAGCTTGCTTATTCCTCTCGCCGTAATCGTTTCGGTTCCGTGCGGAGTTATGGGAAGTTTCCTCTTTGCGAAACTGTTTGGGCTTGAGAACAACATCTACCTTCAGACGGGAGTCATTATGCTCATCGGTCTGCTCTCCAAGACTGCCATTCTCATCACCGAATACGCATCCTCAAGGCGCAAGGCCGGAATGAGCGTGAAACAGGCGGCAATCGGAGCGGCAAAAGTCCGTCTCCGCCCTATCCTTATGACCGCCCTCACGATGGTCTTCGGAATGATACCGATGATGTTTGCGAGTGGTGTGGGAGCGAACGGAAACTCCGCCCTTGGAACAGGTGCTGTTGGAGGTATGCTTATGGGTACGCTGATTCTCCTCTTCCTCGTGCCGTCGCTTTTCGTGACTTTCGAGAATCTTGAGGAACGCATAAAGCCGATACAGTTCGAGAAATCAGCGGATTCGTCAATATCCGAAGAGATAGAGGACGTCAGGGAAATGAAGCGTCGCAAAGGTGAGATCGACAACACAGAAAGATTTTAATATATGAAAAAGATAATATTATATTGTGCTGCACTGATGATAAGCGTCAGTTGCGGAATATACAAGAAATATGAACGTCCGGAAAATGTCGTTGCCGACTCCACGCTCTTCGGAGAGGTCGTCACTGACACGACTTCACTCGCGAGTCTCGGTTGGCGGGAACTCTTCACCGACCCGCAGTTGCAGAGTCTCATTCAGACGGCTCTCGACAATAACACAGACCTTAAGAAGGCACAACTCAGCGTCGAGCAGGCCTATGAGGGGCTCCGTATGGCCCGCCTCGCCTACATCCCGACCATAGGATTCGCCCCGCAGGGCTCTGTCGGGAACTTCAGCAGCAGCTTTCTCGATGGTAGCATCAACACCGGAGCATCCTGGAATTGGACAGTCCCTTTCACCGCAAGCTGGGAAGTTGACATCTTCGGCAAACTGACCAACCGCAAGCGTCAGGCAAAGGTCAACTACGATATGGCAGGTGACTATGCACTCGCTGTATGCACGGGACTAATCGCCGGGATTGCCACACAATACTACACTCTTCTGATGCTTGACGAGCAACTCGCCTACACCCGCGAGACAGTGGAGAAATACGCAAGCAGCGTCGAGGTGCTTAAAGCGATGATGGCAGCAGGTATGGCAAATCAGGTGGCTGTCTCACAGATGGAAGGAGCATTGTGCACGGCAGCAGCCTCAGCAGAAAGCATCGCCCAGTCAATCACAGAGATTGAGAACGGTCTATGTGCCCTTCTGGGCGAAACTCCGCAGCATATAGCACGGGGTAAGTTTGAAGATTCAGAATTTCCTTCAGAGCTGAAGACAGGTGTCCCGGCCCGTCTGCTCGAACGCCGCCCGGACATCCGTTCTGCGGAGAATGCGCTTGCATCAGCCTACTACGGTGTCAATGTGGCGAAGGCCGCACTTCTGCCATCAATCAGCCTTTCCGGTCAGGCCGGCTGGACAAACAACCTCAGCGGTTCAATTATGAATCCGACAGGTCTTGTTCTCGGCGCCGCAGCCTCGCTCTTCCAACCGGTTTTCCACGGAGGAGCCCTGCGCGGCCAACTGCGCATTTCCAAGTCGCAGATGGAGCAAGCCCGCCTGAGCCTCGTCCAGACCATCCTTAATGCCGGAGCCGAGGTCAACACCGCCCTCTCACTCTACCAAAAAGCGATTGTCAAGGAGCAATGGCGCAACCGCCAGATTGAGTCGCTGTCGTCAGCCCTCGAGAACACCGAGATGCTTATGCGCTACACCTCAACCACCTACCTGGAAGTGCTTACAGCACAACAGTCTCTTCTTGGAGCAGAAACAGGACGGTCGGCAGACCGGCTGGAAAAGGCCACAGCAGTCATTAACCTCTACCGTGCCCTCGGTGGCGGAGGCAGCCAGACAGATTCTACAAACTGATTTGGGGGATTTTGAAAAAAGGGTTGAAGCAGCGGATGACTGTCAAGCAGTTCAGAGATGTTGTGAAGAATATCAGTTAAACCGCCTCAAATGTTTCAACCAATCACAGGGAAGGTGAGCCGCGGGCGATTTTATTGTCCATAAACAACAGAAAAACAATTTCCCATATTTTTATTACCTATAGACAACAAAACACGACTTTTCTACATTTTTATTGTTCATACACAACAAATTTTTACATTTGTAAAGATTTGCTGACTACACATCACAGGAAAACTGCTTAAAAATGTAATATACAAACAATTGGAATATCTTGATTATGAAAGCTCTCTATACAATTCTTCTGCTTGTCTGCTCAAATGTTTTTATGACATTTGCCTGGTACGGACATTTGAAACTTCAGGAAATGAAGATTTCCACCGGATGGCCACTGATTCTGGTAATCCTGTTTTCTTGGGGCGTGGCGTTTTTCGAATACTGCGCACAAGTTCCCGCCAACCGTATCGGATTCGATGGTAACGGCGGACCGTTCAACCTGATGCAACTCAAAGTTATCCAGGAAGTCATCTCGCTTACGGTCTTCACTGTCATAGTAACTGTTTTCTTCAAAGGCCAAGCGCTCCAGTGGAACCACCTCATAGCATTCTGCTGCCTCATCCTCGCCGTCTTCTTCGTTTTCTTGAAGTAAGCAACATCGAAATCAGGGCAATAGATTAGGGAATATTTGTATTATAAACGATTTCAGTTGTGGCCACAACCCCATTTTTGTGAGAGGCACTCCACATTTTTTGTGTATTGTATAAAATCTTTTATATCTTTGCACTCCATAAGGATTTGAACAATGGAAATTCGTTTTGACAAACAATATCTGGAAGACCTCTACATCAAGGGGAAAAGCAGTGACAAGAAACACCGCTTTCAGCCTCAGATTATTGCGAAATATGTCAAAACCATCGATTTGTTGGAATCCTTGTCGACTGTGGAAGATTTATACAGATACCATTCTTTGAATTACGAGAAACTTGTCGGCGATAAGTCAGGAATAGAATCAGTCAGGGTTAATGACCAATATCGCATTGAATTTCAGACAAAACGAGTAGAAGCTGAGATTGTTGTGACTGTATGCAACATATTGGAATTGTCGAATCACTATAAATGATTATGCTTATGACGACGAAAATGTACGGATTTAGGGCTACTCATCCGGGCGAGGTTCTGAAAGAAGAGATTGAATACAGGAGAATTTCCCAAAAAGAACTGGCAGCTCAGATGGGTATGTCATATAACATTCTTAATGACATACTGAACGGACGACGCAGCATTACTGAATCGACGGCGATGCTATTCGAGGCCGCGCTTGACATTCCCGCAGACTCGCTCCTGACACTGCAGCACAAATTCAATATGCAGAAAATACGGAGCGACAAGTCATTCATGTCTCGCCTCGACAGCATAAGGCATCTTGTCGCGGCGCTCTGACAGAACAGATTTATTACCAACCATTGTAACACAGACATGACTCCTAATTTTGAACATTTTATGCTGCCTTACTTGAAGGGCATTGCTGACGGAAATCCGCACACTACGGCTGAAATGGCGGAATATTGTGCCGCTGCACTGAAACTTACTGCTGATGACAAGGCTGAAAAGACTAAGAAAGGTAGTTTCTATAAGTATTGCTAAAAAAGAATCCGACTTTTATAGATAGGAATATGCTCTCAGAATACCCTGATTTTGTCGATTTTAAGTCCAGATCGAGGACGACCCAGTCGGGCAAATAGACAGGATTCTGGATAACGTAGATAGGATTCCACAGGAATAGAAAACGGAACTAGGACGGATGGTGGCGGCCGTTAGGTTTGCCGAAGTGGCGGCGGTATTCTTGAACGGAATTTTGGAGGTGCTTTTCCACGGCGCGTGTGGAAATGCCGAGAGCTTCAGCGATTTCGGCATGTGTCATGCCTTCGATGCGGCTCATATAGAAAATGTCGCGGGTGCGCTCCGGGAGGTAGTTCGAGAAGTCGAGGATGGCACTGATATCAAGGGATGGAGTAGCCTTTTTCGAGCCTATGGTGATGTCCTCTTCAAATCCGAAATCGCTGTCCTCTTCAAAATCAGCGGCCGCGATGATTTCCCGCGCGGATAGGGGCATATCATCGAGCCTTACTGCTGAATTTTCTTCCTTGTTACGGTTGAGGATGTTGTGACACCGGTTCCTCACAGCCTTGAAAAGATAGGCAGGAACCTTGTCGCTGCTGATTTCTATACGCTTGTCGAGAAAGTTGCAGAGGACGTCGTAGAAGATGTCTTCGGCATTGTTAATGACCACTGGCCTCTGCCCTCCCCTACTCAACAAACTCCTGATATACGGCACTATACGAGGATGAATCTTGAGGACAAGATCCCTCACTTCACTTTCAGAATATGTAAACATCCGGTCGTCCATAGTCCGATTTTTCGCGGCAAATATATGAATTTTTGAAAGAATCCGAAGTCCGGAGAAATAAATATAGCCCCAAATGAAGCCACAAGAAGTTTTTTGAAGATTTCCGGTTCGGGATTGGGAAAAATTGTGTCTATGATTATGAACCGGTGAAAATGCCGGTCATGATGAGAAATGAATGAATATATCAGAATACTTGTAAGGAAATATGTGAGCGGCACATTGTCCGATGAAGAAGCGGTAAGACTCGCCGGGTGGATAAAGGCGTCGAAAGAAAACTCCGTGCTTTTTAGGGCTGAAGTGCGCAGGATTGAAGAAAACCGGCCGACGACCTCGGATGCGGTGGATTTCTGGAACCGCGTCGCGAAGGAAAAATTCGCGGAGAAAAAACCGATGACAAGGAAAATATGGTGGAAATATGCCGTAGCAGCAGCGGCAGCGGTGGCCGTCGTAGTCAGCGCGTCGATGCTTATTCTCAATTTCGGCAGACAAAACGAGCCCGAAAGGAAACTCGCTGAAGTGCAGGTTCAGACATCCGAGAAATCTTTTGTAGCACCTAAAGAGTCTGTCATCTACACCGCATCCGGCGATGAGAGGAAAACCGTGATACTGCCCGACGGCACCAAGGTTATGCTCAATTGTGGAGCAAAACTGATTCTCGCGGACGACTTCAACGAAACTGAACGCTGCGTGGACTTGGACGGAGAGGCATTCTTTGATGTCGCAAGAAACCCCGAGAAACCATTCATCGTGTGTTGTCGCGACAACGAATATATCGTCAGGGGCACATCGTTCAACATCTCCTCTTATGCAAATGACCGTTTTTCCATCGTCACCCTGCATACTGGACGGCTGGAAGCCCGCGTACATGAAGATGTCATCATGCTCAAGCCTGGAGACGAGTTGAGAATAGACAGGAGCATGAACCAGATTTCCAAACTGACTGTCGATATTTCCAACTCCGCCAAATGGAGGGACAGCGGACAGTTGACATTCTCATCGCTTCCGCTGAAATATGTTGCTAACCAGCTATCGCACAAGTACAACGCAAAAATCAACGTGCATGGTTCGATAGAAGACATCGCCTACGACGGACAGCTTGACAAAGAGTCACTGCAGGATGCCCTCCGCCTGATTTCGATGACCGCGCCTGTCGAGCTTTCGGTCACGGAGTTCAAGGGGGAATACTACATCTCGCGCAAATCATCTGAAAAACAATAAAACCAACAAAAATATGAAACCACAAGTTAAGACATTAAAAGACGGATACGAGGCTCCGACAATTACCAGCTTCGCGATGTCGCTTGAAGCGGGCTTCTGCATTTCCGGCCTTTCCAATGAGGAAGTCACGATTGACAGAAGATGGATATGGGAAGATGAACCTGTAAACGAATAGCCCTATGAAAAAGTTCATACTACCTATGGCGGCGCTTAGCCTCATTGCGGCAGCAGCCTGCACAAAGAATGAATTTGATTCTCAGAACGTTCAGAACAATGAAGGGCGAACGGTTCTGACAGTGGAACTTCCGGGAGAGACCAAGACCATCCTCGGTGATGCACAGGGCGATGTCCGCCCGGTACTTTGGAGCAAGGGAGACCAGATTTCAGTCAATGGGGTCGCTTCCCAAGCCCTTAACATTGAGAGCAATGCAGCTTCGGCAGATTTTACGCTCAATGCCGGACTGACAGCACCGTATTCCATCATTTATCCTGCCACTATGGTCAAGGATGGAAGCTCGGTCATCACCCTGCCCTCACAGCAGAAAGCTGCATCCGGTGACAACATCGTTTCCGGTTCGCTGCCTATGGCCGGATATTCCAACACGCTGTCAGCAAAGATGGGACAGCTATGCGGAATCTTGGGAATACATCTCAAGGCAGGTTCTCAGACAGGCCTGATTCGCTACATTGAAGTCACGGCAACGGGTGGCGAGCCGGTGAGCGGAGATTTCAGCGTGGATTGTCAGTACTGCAAACTATCTTCGGAAGCTCAAGGTGTAAATGTGATTAGAATGGAGGTTCAGAAAGCCCTTTCAACGGAGTCCGCAAGCGCATTCAATGTCATTCTTCCGGCCGGAGTCTATTCCCAAGGATTCAGCGTCAAGGTCGTTGACGAGAACGGACAGGCTATGATTAGGAACATCGGAGGAAGCCTTGAACTCGAAGCCGGAAAGTTGATGCTTATGCCGGAATTGACATTCGTGCCTAACGGCGAGGAGAAGGGTGTGGAGATTGCTACACCGGAGGAATGGAACTCTTTCGCGACTGCTTATAACGCCGGGGAATATCCGGATTCACAGATTGCAACTATTACTGCAGACTTGGATTTCTCGTCAGTTAGCGCCGATAGATTTGTCACATTGGGACTTCGTGACGGAGCGAAACAGTCCCCTAATGGACCGGCTAAATATTTTGCCGGAACACTCAACGGAAACGGGAAAAAAATAATTAATCTTAAGTCAGATGTTCCTTTCATTCAAGCTATTGGAACAGGCGCTTTGGTGCAGGATATCAACATCGACAAAACTTGCAGTTTCGCACCATGGTACGACGGGGAAAAGCAACTTGAATTCGGTTCGCTAATCGGTTATTGTTCCAAGGGCACTGTAAAGAATTGCACCAGTGCAGCAAGCATAACCGTTTCACAGTGCAATGCCGTAGCAAACAAGGTACCGCTTTATATCGGAGGACTTATTGGAAGAAATAGGGCAGCGTCTATCAGCGGCTGTACAAGTTCAGCAACAATTGTGTCTGATGCAACTTATGTCACGGACGCAACGGCCAAGACCAGTCTATATATCGGAGGATTTACTGGCTATTGCTCAAATCCGGACGGTGTACTTGAGAAATGTACCAATACCGGGAATATTTCCGTGGCATCGACGGCTCTGAACATCTATGTAGGCGGCATCTGCGCCCAAACATCTGCCGGAACAATTAAAGGATGCATTAATTCCGGAGCAATAACAGTTTCCACGGGAAGAACATCCGGAGACCCTTGCAAATTCATTTATCTCGGAGGTCTGTTTAGCGTTGTTGATGCATCAGGTGACGAACAATATCTAAAGGTTATAGAATGCTCAAATTCAGGAGATATAACCTCCAACTCCAATGTCAAACAGCTGATTGCAGGAGGAATTGCAGCTCAGTTAAGTACAAATAAGGCAGAATTTACTAACACCACCAACGCCGGTAACATCACAACTACAGCGGCACTCAGGAATCTCTTTTGCGGAGGTCTGTTTGGACGCATCAGTGCCACGCAGACACTGAATCTCAGTGGAGAACCATTCACGGGAACTATCAACATCGGGACTACAGAGTCAAATAACCATGCACAATTGTATTGCGGCGGTCTAATTGGTCAGACGACTGAGAATATTACCATAGGCGGTGATGTTATCTGCAAATCAAACATTACTTATGATATAAGTGCTGCGGCGAATATAGCTGCGGAGTCTTTCTTCGGAGGAATTATCGGTTGTGCATATGGCGCTCCTATAAACATCTCCGGTATGAATGCTTCAGGAATCGTAACAATTCAATCTTCTTCGAAAAAAGCTATGCAGCACAAACTCTCGGGATTTGGTGGAATTATTGGAGGTGCTACGAAAGGAGCAAAAATATCGGATTGTTCAAGTTCAGTTTATGTGAAGATGACAGACAAAACTTCAAAGACGAATGGTTGCGCTGTACATTTCGGCGGAATTGCCGGCAGGCTTTATGGTGGAAATGTCGAAATAAAGCATTGCACGAATTCCGGACGCCAGCAAAACAATCATTACAACAATAACATTTGGTCGAAGAATTATTCCGGAAATGTAACTGGAGGAATCGTTGGCAGTATTGGATATTCAACAGGCGACACCGAGTATTCTGCAATAATAAATGATTGTCATAACACTGGTTCCGTCGATGCTTACCGTGGTGCTGTCGGAGGAATTGCAGGGTATCTGTCAAATGGAACTGTCATGAATTGCAGCTCAGAAGAAAACATCACTCGTTCTGCTCCTGGTGGAGGAATTGTCGGTGTTGCATCAAACTGCAAAGTATCATCTTGTTATGTAAAGTCCGACATTACAAGTGCAGATGGAGGAAGTGCATGTGCTGATGCTGGTGGAATTATCGGAGAAGCTGTCTCGTCTTCAGTTGACGGATGCCGTTATTATGGGACAATTATCGAGAATTCCCAAACAATCACAGGAAATAGAGTATTCGGCAGCATCATAGGCAAGGCCGACGACGCAAGTTCAGCCGGCGTGACGACAAACTGCGGATTCGGCGGAACCATCAACGGTACCCCAGTCACTACAGACAACCTCAGCACCTGCGCCATCGGCAGCACCACCGGCAAACGCGGAACTTTCTATCTCTGGGACGGAACACTCTAAGGAATACTCTAAGGGGGGGGGGAAAAAAACCAAAAGCGTTTCCAGACCGGAGAAAACACAAAGAATATATACGAAAACATCGAAATATGAATCTCTTCATGAAAAGATTGCGCATCGCCGCCTTTTCCGTGATGATGACATTATGCACCATCCTGTCGTCGCCCTGCGTGTTCGCCACGCAGGTACGGCAGGAGCCGGTCATAAGCATCTCTGCGAAGAACCTTCCTTTGCGGGAATTCATTGCGGCAATCGAAAAGAAATGCAACTACACCTTCTTCTACAGCGTACAGGTTCTTGAAAAGGCCGGGAACGTTTCGGTAGAAGCCGAGAACCTTCCTGTAAGTGAAGTTTTGGAAAAGGCATTGGCTGGGACGGGCTGCACGTTTGAGGTGCTCGGAAACAAGATTGCCATAAAGACCGACGCCAAGTCCGCGACAACGGATAATGGCAACTCAGGAAATCAGACTAAGGACGATGTTCAGGCAAACTCCGGGCAGACCGCGCATGTCGTCTCCGGAATAGTGAAAGATTCACAGGGGCAGCCGATGCCCGGCGTGGGAGTACTCATCGAAGGAACGGCAATTGGAGTGATTACCGACAATGATGGTATCTTCGCCATCAGCGTCCTGCCTGAGCAACAGCTCAGGTTCAGTTCAATGGGCTATAAGGACGAAGTAGTCAAGGTCGGGAGTCGGAGTGAGCTGAGCATCAGGATGATGGACGACGTTCAGGTGCTTGAGTCCGTAGTCGTCACGGCCTTCGGAATGAAGCGCGACGAGAAGTCTCTCGGCTACGCCACCACCAAGGTAGATGGGGCAAATTTCTCCAACGCTGCGGCCTCTTCCAACTGGCTCGGAGGACTTGCCGGCAAGGTGGCGGGTCTGGCGATTGACAGGACAAACTCCGGTCCGGGAGGCTCAATGCGTGTAACGCTGAGGGGCGAATCGTCAGTGGATTTGGCGAACAACTCGGCGCTGTTCGTCATCGACGGAGTCCCGATGTTCAACACCTCCACATCATCAACGGTTGGAGGAGATGATTCTACATTCTCGATAGACTACGGCGACGGAACGGGTGACGTCAATCCCGATGACATAGAGAACATCACTGTTTTGAAAGGACCGGCCGCCACCGCACTCTATGGTTCAAACGCAGCCAACGGAGCCATCATCATAACCACGAAATCGGGTGGCAACCAAGACTCCAAGATTAGCGTTTCCTACAACACCAACGTGATGTTCGAGACGTTGGCTACATCACCGGACCTCCAGTACGAATATGGACAAGGCTCGAATCCGGACTATTACTATTACTTAAAAAGCGGCGACGCTCTAAAAGGCTCGGGCTACCATCCGGTGCCGGAGTACAAGAGCACTGTCTCTCTGGAATCATGGGGACCGATGATGGACGGCTCGCTTCAGTATCAATACTATGACGACCGCCATTCCATCGGAGGCACAAAGAATGAGGAGGGCGACTTCCAGCGAGCCGCCACCCCTTTCGTGAGCCACGGGGACTGGTTCAAGGACTATTTCCGCACAGCATACGTGGTCAGCAACTCTCTTTCCGTCTCAGGAAAGATAAACAACAAGAACTCCATCAGAGTCACATTCAGCGACACGCGCGGCGACATGATGGTTCCGAACACGAACTACAACAAACAGTACATATCGCTCAAGACCGCGAATAATCTTGCTAAGTGGCTGTCCGCCGAGACTTCGGTAAATTTCAAGCGCCAGCAGTGCGACAACATCCCGACATCGTCCGGATATGGCTCTACCTCAGTGATGTACAGCCTCTGGACCTACGCCCCCAACGTTGATATGTCGTGGGCAAAGAACTATTGGCTTGCAGGGCAGGAGGGCATTGCGCAGGACACCAACCTGTCCGGAGGCAAGAACAACGCCTATTTCATCGCCAACGAATGTACAAACGACCAGTTGAAAAACCGCGTCTATGGCAACACCAAGTTCGACATCACTTTCTGCAAGGGACTTACCCTCATGCTGCGCGGAGGTCTTGACATGAGCAACGACTTCCGCACGCAGAGACAAGCCACATCCACTCAGGCGAATCCAGACGGATGGTATCGCGAGCAGAACATCACTTCGATGCAGTTCACGGGAGACTTTCTTCTGAAGTATGACACGGAACTCGGGGCTGACTTCCATTTCACAGGAAATGTCGGTGGCAACATCCTCAGCCAGAACTACAGAAGGCAGTTCCAGACGGCGGACAAACTCAAGCAGCCTGGAGTCTATTCACTTGCCAACTCCCTCGGAGAGATAAAAGTCGACAACTACGGCTACAAGCGCCAGACCAACTCACTGTATGCGCTTCTCCAGTTCTCGTGGAAGAACGCGATTTTCCTCGATGTGACGGGCCGCAACGACTGGTCCAGCACACTTCCTGCGGATAACCGCTCCTATTTCTACCCGTCAGTCTCAGCAAGTGCCGCCCTCAACGATCTCTTCGACTTCGGACGCACAAACGGACTGGTCAATCTGATGAAAGTCCGCGCATCATGGGCGCAGGTAGGACACGACACCTCGGCCTACCGCATCGAGGAATATCTCGCAAGCACCAAGTTCCCGGGCGGCGTTGCACTCCCATCCGCGAAATCCAACAGCTCTCTGAAACCTGAAATCGTCACTTCATGGGAGGTAGGCGCGGACATAAGGATGTTCCGCAACAGGCTGAAAATGGACATCGCCTATTATGACGGAACGTCGAAGAACCTGATTGCCGATATGCCCGTTTCATACGGAACCGGAGCCAGCAGCGTATATACCAACGCCGGAACCATCCGCAACTGGGGAATGGAGCTTACAGCATCCGGAATACTATTGAAAACCAATGATATCCAGCTTGAACTCGGCCTGAACTGGTCGTTCAACCGCAACAGAGTTCTTTCCCTCGGAGAGGGCATTGACTCATGGATTGTAGCCAGATATTCCTCCCACGCGCTGATGACCGCCTATGAAGGCAGTTCGCTCACGTCTATGTACGGAAAGGGTTACAAGAGGGCGCCGGAAGGTTCCTATGCAATAGGCAGCGACGGCATGATGCAGGATGTTTCCGGCATGGTCGTTCTGGACAAGCAGGGCAAACCACAGACCGACGAAGATCTGCAATACATCGGCGACTGCAGCCCAAAATGGCGCGGCGGCTTCAATCTGTCGTTCCGTTGGAAGGACATCAAGGCATCGGTAAGCTTTGATGGTCAGTACGGCGGTCATGTGTTCTCCTACACCAATTGGGTGCTGAACTACCGTGGAAAGGGAACGGGCACACTCACCGGACGAGAAGGAGGAATGATTGCGGAGGGCGTGGTCCTGATGGATGACGGGAACTATAAAATCAACGACTATGCGATTCCGCGCAACGAGATTTCTGAATACTACCATTCTGCTTTCAGCAACACCAATGCGGAGGCGAACTTCGTCAGCACGCAGTTTCTCAAGCTTCGCGAGGCACGCATCGAGTATTCGTTCCCCAAGAAACTCCTTGCGAGGACCAGGGTTATACGCGGTCTGTCCGTGGCCGTCTATGGCAACAACCTCTTCTGCTGGAGCGAGTTCCCGGGCTGGGATCCGGAAGGAGTGTCGATGAGGGGAAGCGCGATTATCCCTGGATTTGAAATCCTCCAGATGCCGTCCGGAGCGCAGTATGGAGCGAACCTGAAAATAACGTTCTAACAGAGAGTGAATATGAACAGATTTTTAAGATATACTATAGTTGCGGCAGCTATTGCGGTGGCATCGTCCTGTTCAAAGTTTGACGAGATGAACAGAAATCCGTATGCGCTCAAGGACGCGCCGGCGGAGTCCTTCGTTCAGCCGATTCTCTACAACACTGAATACACCCTCGTCACACGATCATACGACCTCATGTCCGAACTGATGCAGTACAGCATCAACTACAACACCGAAGTGACGTCGCAGATGAACTACAACTACTCCATCACGGAATCCACCGACGCATCAATTTGGCTCGGTCTGTACATCCAGGCCGGTAATGCCGAATATATGCTCTCGCAGGCTAAAAAGGAGAGCAACCCCGCGATGAAAGGGGTTGCTATGGTACTGAAGGCACTGGTGATGTCTAACATCGTGGATGCCTACGGCAATGTCCCCTACTTCGATGCGCTGAAGATTGCGCTCCAGAAGGATGAGGTCAGCTACACGATGAAATATGACGACATGAAACTCATATATTCCGATCTTTTCGCCATTTTGGAGGATGCGAATTCCGCATTCGTTGAGGCAGACGAGATGAAGAATTCGGGGGAACTTTCACAAACTGATTTCAGCCCGCTGTGCGACTACATGTATGAGGGCAACGTCGACAAATGGCGCCGTCTTGGCAATTCGCTCTACCTTCGTCTGCTCATGAGGGCTTCGCTGAAAGTCGAGGAAGAAGGCGGAATCATAGACATGAGCGGCACAGACAGACCGGATTTCAGTGTAAGAAACAAGATTGCGGAACTTTATGACTGCTTCGTTTCCGAAGGCGGGGACTATGCGCTGATGCGCGGACGGAGCGACGCCGCACTGGTCGGTTTCAGCAAATATAACTCCGCTCTCTACACCCCGTTCTATTCGACGACTTCGGGAATATGGAACAGCGTCATCGCCTGTGAAACCCTCGTCAACAAGATGTATGACAAGAAGAAAGGTCTCTCCGACCCACGTTTTTACTATTATTTCACACGCCCGCTCGGTGCTCCAACCCAGCTTTTCAAGAGCGACCTTGACGAGTTTCTAGAAACTCATGTATCGGCAGCAGGCAATTCACAGGTGGGCAGGTACCCGCGCGGTGCCGGCAATTCGGTCGGCAATCTTCAGAACGCTGAACATTATGCTCTGATGAACTATTCAGAGCTTCTGTTCATATTCGCCGAAGCCGGACAACGCGGACTCATAGACATCAGCTACCCGGAAGTAAAGCGGCTCTATCTTGAGGCGGTCGAGCAGTCTGTCCTCGAATGGAACACGGGAGAGACGCACGACAGCGAGACCATGACGGCATTCCTCGGCATCCTTTCCTCTGAAATTGAGGCGGACAATGCACTTGAGACTATTCTCACCCAGAAATGGATTTCGATGTTCTGGGTAGGCATTGAATCTTGGTGCGACTACAGGCGCACGGGCTACCCTATTCTCAAGACAAACGGTCCTGCTGCCGGCAACAACTACATTCTGCCCACGCGCCTTAGGTATCCTGCAGATGAGAAATACCGCAACCCTGTCACCTATCAGGAAGCGCTTGACAGCTGGCTCGGCGGGACGAACAATATGCAGACAGACCTATGGTGGGCGTCAACGGCGGAAAGTCAAGGCAACAGGCTGCGCGGAAGAAAATAACAGACAAGATAAGTTTTTGATATGAAAGGATATAATATACTATTGCCGCTGATTCTGTCGTTCATCGCAGCAGGCTGTTCAAAGGAACCTCAGGACAATCAGAAGAAGGAACTGAAGCCCATAGAGTTCAGTTGCACCTACAATGACGCTGAAGTCAAGTCGCTGCAATTCAATTCGGCCAGCAGAAGCATACGCGTCGGAGTAACGCTCAACAATCAGGACATATACTGGAATATGGCATCGGATGCCGATTGGTGTCAGGTCGTGGAGGAGACCCACAAAGGAGACGGCGGATTCACCTTGAACATTCTCGCAAATGGCGAGTATTCAGACCGCGAGAGCGCGAACATCACTTTCGTCTCCGGGCAATATAAATGTTTGGCAATTCAGGTCAGCCAAACAGGCAACGTATTTATTGTCAATAAGCTGTTCTCCGTAAGTTCCAAAACGTCAGGAACAGAAGAACTTGAAGTTTCTGTAATGGATGGAGTGGAATGGGAAATTGTCGGAAACGACTGGATGTCAGCCGCCAAAGTTGGAACTCCCGTCTCTGAAAACGGCGTGACCAAGACAAAGGTAAGTGTCAGCTGGAACGCCAACGAGTCAGCAGCGCGGTTCGGCTTCATAGGCTTCCGCCGGGCGGACCTGACCGAACCGGATTCGCAGTTCAGTGTCTTCCAGTTCGGAAACGAGATGGCCTATGACAACGAGGGCAACATCGTTCTGCCGGCTCAAGACTGTCCTTCCGTAAAGATAACCGTACCTGCATCCGGAGTGAGTGCAATAGCTCTGCCGGAATGGATTACCTATTCCGTGGAAAGAAATGAGAACAACACCGACACCTATAGTTTTGTCGTTGCCGACAATCCAAGCGACACTCGGACCGTACGCAGGCCGCAAATTACTTTTGATGTCGCGGACAAGGATGCGGATGTCGTGCTTCCATCGATTAAGCAGGAATATTATACGGTGAACGGAATTATGTCCGCCGATGGTCTGAAACTGTTCGCGCAAACGGTGAATGAGGGCGGAGACATAAGTGAATGGAAAAAAGACGGCAAGGTCGTATTACTGAATAACATAGATATGTCGTCAATGTCAGGGGAATGGATTTCTGCCGGAACAACAGCACATCCGTTCACGGGTGTTTTCGACGGACGGTACAGAAAGATTCTGAACCTGAAAGCATCCTCTCCGCTTTTCGGAATATGCGAAGGCGCGTCCATTTCAAATGTCGTAATCGACGAATCATCGGCATTCTCCACAAGTGGGGAATATATGACAGAATGCTTTGTCGCGGCTCTTGCCGGTTCACTGACGGACTGCATGGTTTCCGAATGCAACAACTACGCGAAAGTGACGATGAGTGCGTCATCGCTGAATGCATCTACATCGGCGTTTGTCGGAGGGCTTGTGGGACGTTCACAAGGCAGTACAATCATAAGCAACTCCCACAATTACGGCTACGTCAATGTCACCGATGCCTGCAAGACGGCCAGCGGACAGGGGCAGTTTCATGTAGGAGGACTCGCGGGCATGAACGGCGGAAGCATTGACAAGTGTTCCAACAACGGAACAGTGTCGGATGCGGCGGTGTCATACAACCATTATCTCGGTGGCGTCACCGGCTCAAACGCCGGAACCGTTAAGGACTCCAAAAACTGCGGTCGCGTCACAACTTCCGCATTGAGACTCGTTGACAACACAAATGACGCATCACGCTACATCAGCATGGGCGGCATCGTCGGATGGAATATGACGGACGGGGCAATCAGCGGCTGCACCAACGATGCCGGACTGGTATCGGGTTCAGACGTCAAGATTCAGCGCATGGGCGGAATCGCGGGCTATCTTGAAGGTGCGCATCTTTCCGGAAACACCAATACAGAAAACGGAAAGTGCGACATAAACGGAGCCACAACCGACCAGAGAGGTGTCCGTCAGTTGTCATTGGGCGGGCTATATGGTGAATTTGTCTGCGACGCCGTGCTGGACCTGAGCAACGATGGGGAGGTTTCTGCCGGTGTCCTCAATGTTTCGGAATATGAAAACAACACGAATTTCACAACCGTCTTTGTCGGTGGACTAATTGGACGCGGTTGCGTGTCATCCGACCTTACGGTGAAGCATCCTCAGTGGAAATCGACGATAACGCTGAATGTGAAAAACAAAGAATACGGAAGTTTTGCACTCGGAGTCGGAGCTGTCGTGGGCAGCGCCGGAGTTTTCGGAGACAAACCATCAGGAGGTCATCTTACGGTCGAGGACGCCGCGACGGAAGGCTACATCACCTTGACGGCGAGCAAGAACAATGCTCTGAAGCATAAATACTCAGGTCTTGGAGGTGTCGTCGGATTCGTCTCCATAGGCGGAGCCGCACTTCTCAGATGCACAAACGGCACAAACATAACACAGTCACAAGATTGTGCGAAGTCTAACGGCTATGCCCAGCACGCCGGAGGAATAGCCGGAGTCATCATGGGCGGCGACTCGGAAATAAGGGACTGCCACAACACCGGAGAAATAGACAACGAGCACTACAACAACAATCCGTGGAATGTGAGCGGGCAGCAGTGCGGCTCCGCAGCCGGAATCATCGGAGCTTACGGATATAACAACAGTTATAATGGCTCTCTGGCGATTTCCGGATGTACCAACTCAGCTTCCGTCAAGTCCTATAGGGGCATGGCCGGCGGAATAGCAGGCTATCTGCGCAACGCCAAAATCTCCGATTGCAGCAACACCGGGACAATGGCGAACGGCACCCGCGCTTACGTCGGAGGAATCATCGGCATCGCTGACAAAACTGCAATCACAAACTGCACTGCAACCTGCAAAGTCAGCGGCACGTCCGCCGGTTCCGAGATTTTCAGCGGTGGTGGCGTAGCAGGAATACTCTGGACCGGTTCAAGCTGCAAGGAGAGCTCTTTCTTCGGAGACGTCATCAGTCAAACTGAAAAGCCCAAGTCAGGCGAAACAGCCGGCAGTATTGCCGGTTCAACAGCGTCGGGAACGACTATAAGCGGCTGCAAGGCAGGAGGAAATGTCCGCGGGAATGCCGTCACTGGCTCCAATTACTCATCTTTCATCGCCGGAGACAGCAATGCCACCATCTCCTCATGCACTTATTGGGACGGGAAATAATCGTTAAAATGAAGAAAATATCCATATTATTGTTGCTGCTGGCCGGTCTCTGGTCATGCACTCCTGCAGCCAAACCATCGGAGACTCCAGGGGACGATCCGGGTGAAACAAACATTCGAGGAATAATCTATGACGACAGCGCAAAGCCTATGGCGGGCGTAATCGTGTCAGACGGATACCAATGCGTCAAGACCGGAGCCGACGGTCGATTTGCGATGGAAAGCGACTTGGACAAAGTGAAATTCGTGTCAGTTGTCCAGCCTTCGGGCTATCAGGCGGCGGTGACATCCGGAAAACCGCAGTTCTGGAAAAGGCTCGGCAGAGGCGATGCCCAGCAAATCAACGGAAACTATCAGCTCCGGTTCACGTTGAACAAGATCAAGGCTGACCCGGAAAGATTTTCAATGATTATCGCCGGTGACCCACAGCCGCGCGCCGCATCGGCAACTTACGACAATTTCGCCTACCATTCGCTTGATTGCTGCGACGATCTATGGAAGGATATAAGTGAATATGCTTCCACAATAAGCGGACGCCCCGTCTATGGAATGATGCTGGGCGACATTGTTCATGAGAATATGTCGCTGTATGACAACTACTGCAAGGACCTCGCGAAACTGGACTTCCCTTTCTACAGCGTAATCGGCAATCATGACAATGACCCCACTGCGGCCAACGACGATGCGGGCGCGGCATATTTCGAAAACAATCTCGGCCCGAGGAACTATTCCTTCAATGTCGGGAAGTTTCATGTCGTTGTTCTCGACAATCTGATAATGCGCCTTAATTCGTCAGGACAGCTCAAGGATTACGACCAAGGACTTACTGACGACATTTGGAAATGGTTGCAGAACGACCTGTCATACGTGGACTATTCGACTCCTCTCATCGTCTGCGCACATTCACCGATGTTCATGATTGCATCGGGCACCGACCGCTCGCAGACCACGACGACCCGTCACGGCGCGGACTACGCATTGCTTCTTTCAAAGTACAAGAAAGTCTATGCGTGGGCAGGTCATGTACACAACAGCTTCAATTATGTCTATGACGCCGCCTCAAAGTTCCCGAACATCGAGGTGCACACTGTTTCAAGGGCGACGGGGGCACTATGGATTAACGAGTGGCTATGCGAAGACGGCACCCCGCGCGGCTACATTGTAGCGGAAGCAGATGGCGAGAACCTGTCATGGCAATTCAAGCCTATAGCATATCAGAGCAAAACGGCCGTCGGAGAGATTCCATCATATACACTGCGGGATTTCACCTTCAATGCCGACGGAGTCGCGATGCGTGGAGGAAAGAAACTGGATGCAACATACCAATTGCGGGCATATCCGCGTGGTACATACGACGATAAATATGTCTATGCCAACGTTTTCATGTATGACGAAAAATGGGGCGATGTAAAATTCACTTCGTCAAAGAACGGCTCCGCTGTCATGAGCAAAGTGACTGAAAAGAACAGAAAATATGACGCGGCCTACAAGGAAGTCTTCGATTTCTACAAGGCCTCCGGCTCCGCGCTCAGTTCATCTGCGGATTTCAAGCTTTTCGACAATTCTGGCAATGTAGCCACTCCGGTGACGCATCTTTTCAGATGCTATTCGTCCGCAGAGTCCGACTCGGGAACCGTCACTGTCACGGACCGTTTCGGCAATGAATATTCCACAACTGTTTCATGGTAATTAAAGTTTATGAAGAGATTAGTTTCCATTTTCCTGCTTCTCCTTCTGGCGGTTGTCGCCTATGCAGAAGGCATCGGAACTTATAAGGATTTGTTGGAGTTCGCCTCCGCGTGCAACTCCGGACAGAGCATTGAAAAGTGGAGGTCGGAGGACGGCTCCGTCTGCCTGACTGCTGACATTGACATGTCCAAGGTCAAGAAGTTCAACGGCGTTCAGTCTTTCGGAGGCGTGTTCGATGGTTGCGGATTCTCTATCCTTAACTGGAAGACTCAGCGGGGACTTTTCGGAAAGATTCTTGACGGCGGAGCGGTCCGCAACCTAAAAATCGGAGAATCCTGCTCTATGAAGGTCTCAAGCGGAAATACCGAATTTTATGCCGGATTCATAGCCGACGTGAACGAGGGCATAATAGAGAACTGCGAGAACCACGGAAACATCAGCCACCGTTCCGGATACACAGAAAAAGACATTTATGTCGGCGGCATAGCAGGTGTCAACAAGGCCTCGGTGTTGCACTGCCGTAACTTCGGGCAGATAGTGTCGAAAACAGTCGGCGCGGAACAGATCGGTGAGCTCTCCGTCAATCTCGGAGGCATAGCAGGAGGAGGCTTTCTGAAGACGGAGATGTGCCCAGTCATCGCTTGGTGCGAGAATCTCGGAAGTATTGATTTCAACGGAGACTCTCCAGTTTGCAATGTCGGTGGCATTCAGGGAAACGGCTTCAAGGTGCCGGTGAAATTCTGCGTAAACAGAGGCGACATAATGGCCGAGACGGCGGCGGGAGAGCCGCGTAATGCCGCATTCATATCCCAAGCTCGTGTCGGAGGCATTGCCGGCATGACAAAAGGCGACATCATGTGCTGCGACAACTTCGGAAAGGTCAGTTCCTCCGGCCCGCACTCCCCTATGACAGGAGGAATCTGCGGTATGCCTCACGCCGCGATAGTCCTCGGAGACTGCGTCAACTATGGCATGGTGCGCATCACCAACGATTCTCCAGGTTCCGTCGGCGGCATTGCAGGTTCAGTCAACAGGCCCGTCCACATACGCGGCTGCATAAACCGGGGTGATGTCGCGTTCGACGGATTCAGCCCTGACAGGCGCTCTGCCTGCGGCGGCATAGTCGGCTCCGTCGGGGTCAAGAAAGACGCGAAGGACGGAGGCTATGTCCGCAACTGCGCCAATTACGGGAATGTAACAAGCGGCGCGGGCGGCAACAAGTTTGAGAATAATGCCAAGGCGATACACACCGGAGGTATTGCAGGATGGACGGCCGGTTCGGACCAGGCGACAGTTATGCTGAAGGATTGCTCAAACTATGGCAAGGTGACATCTGCCGGCGGGAGGTGCGGGAACATTTCCGGAGCCTGTGTCAAGGTCACGACAGGAGGCGAATATCCCGATGATTGGGCTGAGGCTGCCGAACTCATGTCCGACGGAAGCAATGTGTTTGGCAGGGTCACTGACACTGAAGGAAATGCAATCGCCGGCGTTGTGGTCAGCGATGGTCTCCAGAGCGTCCAGACCGATGGATATGGCTATTATTCCATGCGCAGCAATCTCGAAGACGCCGTATTTGTCTACATTTCATTTCCTTCGGAATATGAGATTTCTTCCGTCAATGGCCGTCCGTCCAATTACAGACGCATCGCACGCTATCAGAAGGCAGTTATGGCAAATTTTAAACTTGAACCTCGCAAGAGCGCATCGGACAAATTCACTCTGCTGATGATTGCAGACCCGCAGATGCGTCCGTTCGGTGTCGATAATTCCGCAGAGGCATATAAAAATTCAGTGATTCCCGATGCAGAGGCGTTCAGAAGCGGGGTGAACGATGACTGCTATTCCATAGACCTCGGCGACCTCGTGTATAACTATCTGACTGCATACGACGACTATCTTGACATCACCGAAGGTCTCAAGTGCCCGACATTCAACGTTATAGGCAATCACGATTACGACCAGACCACCCTCTACGCCTCCCGTCTCGGCACAATGCACTACGAGACATACATCGGACCGCTCCACTACTCCTTCAACATCGGAAAGATGCACTTCATCGTTCTTGACGACATCGTTTATAACAGAATGTCAGCCAATGAAACATACCGTTCGGGGCTGGAGGACAACACATTGAAATGGCTGGAGGGGGATCTCGCGTTCATCCCTCACGACACTCCCCTTGTGGTCTGCGCGCACTCGCAACTGTTCAAGAAGCGTTCGAGCCATTCGACCCGAGGTCTGAACTACAAAGGCTACAAGGAACTTTTCTCGCGCTATTCAAAAGTCTATTCCTGGGCCGGGCACAATCACGAGAACTACAGTTACGACTATGCCGGCAAGGGTTTCGGATTGGACAACATATCCTGCATCACCGTCTCACGTGCCACAGGAGCCCTCCGTCTTAACAAGTACCTGAACAGCGACGGCACCCCTCAGGGCTACATGGTGGCAGAGGTCGAAGACAAGTCCATGCGCTGGTACTACAAGTCTCTCGGCCGCGACAGCAACTACCAGATGAAAGTCTATCCTCCGCGCCGCACCGACGGGGCGAAAATCATTGCGAACATCTGGAACTACGACGACGGCTGGAGCAGTGTAGAATGGTGGGAGAACGGCAAAAAAGTCGCCGATATGCGTCAGACTGAAATGGAAGACCCGGACTATGTGGACATTTTTTCAGAAGTGAAGAACGCCACGACCCGAAAATACTGCGCTCCGCAGAAAAGTCACAATATGTTCGAGGTCATGCCGTCTGCCAATGCCCGCTCCGGCGAGGTCCATGTCACCGACAAATTCGGTGTAACCTACATCTCTGAAATTCAGTGGTAAGGTGTCGGGAGCATGCTACATGATTATGCTTATGACAAATTTAGTTATCCTATTATGTAATTGAGCCAGAGGTTGCGAAAGGTCCCGCAGAAGCCGCCACAGGACATTCCTGAGAATAAAGCACGACAAAACTTATTGATGTCGGGATGAAATGTGCGGATTTTCATTGAGTTGTTATTATATTCTCGTAATTTTTATGTAAGTTTGCATACTTGGGGAGATTGGATATTGAGGAGGGTCGTTTTACTTGAACTGGGGATATGACGAAAAGGGCTTGGTCTGCTTTGATGGTTGCTGTCGCAGTGATTGCACTGTTGGCGGTTTCTTTTGTGCCCCACCATCATCATAACGGGTTTATGTGCCTTGCGGACGAGCATTATTCCTGCTCCGATTCACACGGGACTGATGTCGCAGATGTTTTGGGAGAAGCAGATTCCTGCACGGCAGCGGCCCATCATTGGCACTGCGACGGCAATTCCGGACTTTGTGACGGGAAAGAAGGGCATTGCGGTGACGGCTCAGGACATAACGACGACCGGTCATATTGCATTGAAGATGAGGCTTTTCTCAATTCTCGAACAGAAAATTATCAGATGCACCTGCTTCCGCAGCCTGTGCAATTTTTCATAGCCGTTGTCATCGCCTATCTTGCCGATGACATCGCAATCAAGGACGAGGAACACGATTTCGGGGATCTCCCGCCTTGTCTTTACAAATCAGCAAATGTCGACGGGACATTCTCCCTTCGCGCTCCCCCATTCTTCCGTGCCTGAAGCATCGGGAATATATTCTTGTTTCCTGATGATGTCAGCGCAATTCTGATAGGGATGCGGTATTGATCATATGCCGCGAATAATTGAATCACAAAAATATACTATATATGAAGAAGAACATTATCACCGTTCTTTTCTTTGCGGCCCTTTGTATTGTGGGCTGCAAATCCAAGAATGGAGCAACCGACAGTTCGGCGGCAGGGCATACTCACTCGGAGTCCTGCACACATTCACACGAAGGGCATAGTCACGACGCCCATTCACACGAAGCCCACAATCATTCTGAGCACGAGCATAATCATAGTGCCCACTCTCACGACGCTCACGGACACGATGAAGGGCTGCACGCCGGAGAAATCAAGTTCAGCAAGGCTCAGGCAGAGGCGGTCGGACTTGAAACAGAAATCGTCACGCCTGCTCCATTTCGAGGAGTCATCCACACCGGCGGACAATTCCGCAACCTTCAGGGCAGTGAGGAGAACATCGTTGCCACAACATCCGGAGTACTCTACTACTCAAATCCCTCAATATCAGAGGGAACGTATATTGCAAAGGGCGAAAAAATCGCTTCGGTCAGCGCACGGCACCTACAGGACGGAGACCCTGTCGTGAAAGCTAAAGCCATATTTGAAACTGCTGAAAAAGAATTTCATAGGGCAGAGAAACTTGTTGCAGACAAAATCATTTCAGAAAAAGATTTCGAACAGGCAAAATTGAACTATGAGACAGCCAAAGCCTCCTATGAAGGACAGGCGGCAAACCTTTCTGAGCAGGGAGTGAGCCTCAAGAGCAAGGCTGCCGGATATGTAAGCAGGATTCTTGTGGGACAGGGCGAATATGTCAGCGTCGGGCAGACTGTTGCCAAACTCGTCAGCAACAACAAGATGCAATTGGTTTCAGACCTTCCGGAGGGTCATTTCAAAGATCTCGGCAAAATCCACGACGCCAATTTTCAAGCGGCGTATGACTCCGAGGTCTATAATGTCAAGGCTCTCAAAGGACGCCTAGTCTCTTGTGGCAGAGTGGCTTCCGAGGGTTCCGCCTATATCCCGGTGACATTTGAATTCGAGAATCGCGGAGGATTCATTCCGGGCTCGTTTGCAGAAGTTTGGCTGCTGAGCGACAGCCGGGAGGATGCTTTGAGTCTTCCTGTCGGAGCGCTGTCCGAAGACCAGGGCATTTTTGCTGTTTTTGTGCGGCTTGAGGAGGAAATATTCAAACGCCAGGAAGTTACAATCGGGCACAGCAATGGGCAGCGAGTGGAGATTTTGGCGGGGCTGCGGGGCGGCGAGGAGGTTGTCGTTCGTGGCACCCATCAGGTTAAGTTGGCCTCTGCAAGTACTGCTATTCCTGGTCACACTCATAATCATTGACGGGGCGAAGAAAAGGCGGCCTGCCGCGTTGCTCAGCTTGCCAAAATCCTCACAACCACTAGGTTGCTGCGGTATTTGGCTGCACTGAGCGCCTTGCATCCCATCCTTTTCTTCATCCCCTCTCACCCAAGCTTAGTGGTCTCAGAAATAAATTGCTGAAATAAATTGCTGAAATAAATTGCTGAAATAAATTGCTGAA
>ERZ779877.173-NODE-173-length-74972-cov-25.209779_pt1 | contig 74972 bp, 61 predicted proteins | sample MGYA00511556_ERZ779877 | MGnify/ENA primary metagenome ERZ779877 (study PRJEB29588, sample SAMEA2159338) | human gut metagenome | biome: human gut; feature: human-associated habitat; material: faeces | place: Denmark | collected 2008/2010 ... | reverse complement strand
ATATTTCATAAAAAAGTACCCCTTTCCTAATGTCTAGGATTTGGGGTACCTCTCATTTGCGAGTTATTTTTTTGAAACTTTTAAGGAATCCATTGCACGGGTTTGTTTACTTCTTGGATTGTCTTCGTATTCGATCCCGTTTTCATTACAGATTCTTTGAAGTTGAGTTCTAGCTTTTAAAAGTGAGTTGCCAGCCATTTCAAGTTCATAATCAGTAGTGCCATTATATTCGTTTTCATCAATTGAAAATTCGTAACCTTCCTCACCATAATTTGTTTCAAGACGATGAGTTTTAAGTTTAGCAACAACACTCATATCATTTGGCTCAAAGCCAAGCATTCTAACAAACTCAGTTGTGTCGTTTTCAGGAATAATACCTTTAATTGTTAAAGCAATAAATTCTTCATCTTTTAAAGTGGTGTTCTTTTCAAGTAAACCTTCACTCATTGGAACTTTTAAAGTCATAACATATTCATTATTTAATGCTCTAACTCTTAAACCGATACCAGCGTTTTTAAGTTGGTAATCTTTTGTATCAATATAATAGTTAACTTGAACTTTATCTTTTAAAATGTTTTTTTGTAGCTTTCTAACGATACGATTATATTCGTCTTTGTTAATTAAAACTTTAGCTTCAATTTCAATATTTGTTGCCATTTTTGTCTACTTCCTTTTCAAATATGATACAATAAAAAAGCAGGTTTTAAAAGGTATTTAAATGCATTTTTGTATTTCATTAAGAGATGGTGATGGAATTAAAAAGGTTTGTGATTTCATCAAAAATTCATTAGAAAAAGAAGGCTTAGTTTATGATGAAAATAAGCCAGAGCTTGTTATTTCTGTTGGTGGAGATGGAACTTTTTTAAGAGCCATACAAAAGTATTTTCTTTTTAAACCTTTGTTTGCCAATATCAATTTTGGTAATCTTGGTTATCTTTGCGAATACACCGAAAAAGAGCTTAATGATTTTATTAAGGATTTACTTGATAAGAATCATGAAGAAAAAGAGATTGCTTTACTTGAGGCTTCATATAGCGACAAAAAATATTATGCTTTAAATGAATTTAGAATTGAATCAAGTAAAGGAGACACCTTAATTTTTGATGTATTTATCAATGATACATATCTTGAAACTTTAAAAGCAGATGGTTGTTTAATATCAACTTCAATTGGCAGCAGTGCAATGGCTCGCTCAATTGGAGGAGCGCTTGTTGATAATGAGATTGAGATGATTCAATTTGTTGAAAAAGCTCCAATTCAAAATAGAACTTATGAATCAATTCGCTCGCCATTTGTTCTTCAAAAAGATAAAGTTATTAAAATTGAAAACATTAAAAATGATGAATTTGTAATCTATTATGATTCAAAAAGTGATTATGTTAAAAATTATCACGATGATATTGTAATTAGATTAAGTGATAAAAAAGTTCGAGTTTTAAAAAATACTCGTAATAATTATATAAAGAAAACACATGAGGCTTTTATTAATGATCGTACCTAATTTATTAAGTTTAGACACCACTGGAATTATTGTAATTTCTTCTTTTGGAGTGGCTTTAGTTTTACTAGTTCTAATCGGATTAATTTATTTTTTTCGACTTAAAAAGAAAAGAAAGAACTCTAAAGAAAAAGAAAAGGAGATTGTCTTTGAGCATAGCGACGATAAATTTATTGAGGCACTAGGCGGAAAAGAAAATATCAGTAGTTTTGAATTAAGAGGACAATCTAGACTCGTTTTAACTTTAAAAGATTATTCCAAAATAAAAAGAGACGAGCTAGATAAATTTTATGTATCTCGTCTTCTTGAAATGAGTGATAAGGTGATTTTAGTCGGTGAAAACTTGAAACCACTTGAAGATATTTTAAATAATCTTAAGTGATAATAAGTCTAATTTAATTTCTTCTAAAGGGAAGCCCATAACGTTATAAAAGCTTCCTTTTATTTTGCTTACAAGATGATATTTTTCATCATCCTGAATTGCATAACTTCCAGCCTTATCATAAACGTTTTCTTCCTCAATATAACGCTTGATTTCTTCATCGCTTAATTTATTAAACGTGACTTCAGTTGTAACGCTTTTTTCAATCAAGATGTTTTGTTCATCGCAAGCAATGACATATCCAGAAATTACTTTATGAGTTTTGCCACTTAATCTTTTTAGCATTTTAAAAGCTTCGTTATAATCTTTTGGTTTACCAAAAATCTCATCATCTAATATAACAACTGTATCACAACAAATTATAAAATCTTTGGGATTTGCAAGATTTTTTAGTGAAATATATTTATTTTTGGCTTCTTCTAAAGCATAGGAAGAGGCAGGAGCAGAAAGGGTAGACTCATCAAAAAGCGGCTTTAATTTTTTAAAGTCGCTTATAAGAGTTTTTAATAATTCGATTCTTCTGGGAGAGCTTGATCCTAAAATTAACATAATTAAGCAATCTTGTTCATGACAAGAGGAATAATCATTGGGTTTCTTTGTGTTTTTCTAAAGAAATATTTTGAAACGACACTTCTTACAGTATTTTTGATGTCGTTAAATGTGACTTTTTTAGAGCGGAATAGTTCGTTTAAAGCTTCTTGTAAATACATTGAAGCATGACGAGTTAAATGGTCTTCATATTTTCCATAACTTACAAAGCCAACTGTAATAACTTTTGGGTCACACATTAGCTTTGATTGTTTTGAATCGATCACAAGCATTACACTAACCATACCATCATCTTGAAGGATTTTTCTATCTCTAATAACAGCTGTGGAAACCCCATTTACATCATATCCATCAATGAATACATCTTCGGCAGTGACCCTATCTCCATCGACAATTTTGTGATCTTTTAAAAGTAAAGTATCACCATTTCCCATGATGAATATATTTTCAGAAGGAATACCAATAGATTTTGCAATGTCGCCATGGAGTTTTAACATGTGATATTCACCATGAGCAGGCATGAAATATTTTGGATTGTATAGCTTAAGATTCATTCTTAATTCTTGTCTTGAAGGGTGACCAGAAGAGTGCAAATCAGCAAAAACTGAATTAGTGATGACGTTTGCGCCTAATCTAGTTAATTGGTTAACGATTTTAGCAATTGAAGCCCCATTACCAGGAATTGGACTAGAAGAGAAAACAACTGTATCACCAGGAAGAATTCTTAAGTTTTTAAAGGTGCCATTTGCTATTCTACTTAAAGCAGCCATTGGTTCACCTTGGCTTCCGGTACATAAAATTACTGTTTCGTTTTCTTTTAAATCGCCCATTGTGTCGACATCTCTTATCATTGCACTAGGAATTTTGATGTATCCAAAGCGAAGTGCAATATCAACTGTATTTATCATACTGCGACCAACAATAACGATTTTACGATTATGCTTAATTGTGCAATCAACGATTTGTTGAATACGAGAAATATTACTTGAGAAAGTTGAAATAATAAGACGAGAAGGAGCTTTGTCAAATATTTCATTAATTGAATCTAAAACGTTCTTCTCACTTGGTGTCCAACCTTCTTTTTCAGCATTTGTGGAATCAGCAAGAAGCAAATCAACGCCTTCTTCGCCAAGTTTAGACATTTTATGCAATTCAAAATCAGGACCAACTGGAGTTAAATCAAGTTTAAAATCGCCAGTATCAACAATTCTTCCTTCTGGAGTATCGACACAAATTCCAAAGCTATCAGGAATTGAGTGAGTGACACGAATAAAGCTTACTTTGAAGCAACCAGCTGTAATTACACTGTCTTGATCATATTCAACAAGTTTAACTTTTTCTTTAATTTTTTGATCATCTAGTTTTTGTTTAATTAAGGCGCAAGCTAATTTAGGAGCATAAATAACTGGAATTTTAACTGATTTAACCAAAAATGGTATAGCGCCAATATGGTCTTCGTGACCATGAGTAATAAATAAAGCGCGAATTTTACTTTGGTTATCTTTTAAATGTTGATAATTAGGAATTACATAATCTACGCCAACTAAATCATCTTCAGGAAATTTAACACCTGCATCAAGAATAATGAGATCGTTTACACTTTCAATACAATAGGTGTTTTTTCCAACTTCGCCAAGGCCGCCAAGGGCATAGATTTTAATAGGATTATTAAATATATTAGACATCGTGAACTTATTATCTCCTTTTACATAATTAAAATATCTCTTAAAATCGAGATTATTATAATAAAACCATTAGCAAAAAACTACACTTAAATTGAAATAGCCCCGGATTTTCTTATGAAAGGGTTTTCTTTATTGATGTGGTCGTAAAATAATACGCCTTTTAAATGGTCCATTTCGTGTTGAACGATAATTGCAGGGTAGCCAGTAAATGTATAAGTCATTAAACTTTTCTTTAATAAATCATAAGTTTTAACTGTAACTTTATAGTGTCGATAGACAAAACCTTCATGTGGTTTATCAACACTTAAACATCCTTCGCCACTTTCTAAATAACATTCTTTGACTGATTCACTTACAATACGAGGATTAACAAAAGCATATTCTTCTCTTTTTCCTTTTTCGTTAATAAAAGAAATGGCAAGCATATTTTTGTTTAAGCCAATTTGAGGAGCGGCTAAACCAACTCCGCTTCTAATATTATGATGCTTTTCAAGAAAGGATTCGTCTTGGCTTAATCTTAAATATTCAACCATATCTAAAAGAGTCTTCTCATATTTTTCATTTAAAGGAAGATCGACATTTTCACATCTTTGTCTTAAACTTGGTTTGTTGTCTTTAACGATTTTAAATATTTCCATAGCGAAAATACTAGCACAAATTTTTATGTTTTTTAAGTTATTTGCTATAATTAAGCACGATGAATTTAAGACAAATTGAACTAATAAATATTTTAAGTGAAAAGATTAAAGAAAGTGACGTTTATAAAGAGTATTTAAATAGTGAAATAGAAATCGAAAATAGTGAAGAGGTAGCTCTCTTATCTTATAAAAAAGATATGGCACTTGTTCAATATGAAGATGCTTTAAGACATTTTGATAAAAATTCAAAAGAAGTTTTAGAAGCTTCTCGTCATGTTTCTAAGGCAATTTTTGCATTAAATAATCATGAATTAGTTGTTAAATATAATAAAAGGCTTGCAAACCTCAATTATTTTTTAAACGAGATTAATAAGGAATTATTTGGAGAAATATATGATTAAAATTCGTGGTGGAAAATATTTACATCGTCAATTAAAACAGCCTCCGCTTGAAATAACTCGTTCAACAAAAGATGTTTGTAAAGAAGGAATGTTTAATTCACTTGGTAATATTTTTAATTACTCTTTTTTAGATCTTTTTGGTGGAAGTGGAAGTATTGGAATAGAAGCTTATTCGCGTGGAGCTAATCCAGTTTATATAAATGATAAAAATAAAGAGGCCTATAAAATTATTTTAGAGAATTTAAAATCACTCTCTATTACAGACATTAAAATTTTTAATTTAGACTATTTAAACATGCTTTCCTTATTAAAAGATAGAAACATCAAATTTGATATTATATTTTTAGATCCTCCTTATAAAATGGAGATTAATGATGAGTTCATTAATAATATTTTATCTTTTGATATATTAGAAAAAAATGGCATAATTATCGCTGAAACTGACTATGACTTATCACCTATTCTTATTGAAAAATACAATGTTAAGATATTAAAATATGGTAGAAGTAAAATTAATATTTTGAGGAAAAAATCATGAAAATTGCTGTATATCCTGGAAGTTTTGATCCAATTACAAATGGTCATTTAGACATTATAAGAAGAGCTAGTAAATTATTTGATAAGGTAATTGTTTTACTTGCAATTAATCCAGAAAAAAGTTGTCGCTTTTCTAAAGAAGATCGTTTAAACATGTTAATTGATGTTGTTAAACCATTTAAAAATGTTGAAGTTGATTCATATAATGGCTTAACGATTGAATATGCTAGAAAGCATGGCGCTTCAGTCTTAATTAGAGGATTAAGAGTAGTTAGTGATTTTGAATATGAATGGGCTTATTCAGCAGCTAACGAATATATCGATAAAGATATTGAAATGGTCTTTTTAATGTCTCATCGTGAACTTTCTTTTATTTCTTCTTCATCAATTGACGAACTTTATAAAAGTGGAGTCGATATTTCTTCATTAGTTCCAAAGATTGTTTTAGAAACTTATGCAAGAAATAAAAAAGAAGGAAAGAAGTAGATTTAGATAAAAAAATGTTTTAAAAAGAGCCACAACGCTGTGGCTCTTTTAAATAGCTATATTAATAAATTAATTAATTGCGAATTCTTCGGTGTTTGTCCAAGCATGAGCTAAGAAATCAGCTCTTGCGTATTTATCATCACCATCAATAGCGAAGAAAACGTTAGTAATAATATTTGTTGTTGAATTTGTATCGGTTAAATCAATTGTTACATAGTAAGGAACAGTGCTTGTGTAATTAGCTGGATCAGGTAAATTATTTGCACTTGATTCGATTGATGAAATATCTTCACCCTTACTAACTTTATTTTTATAGTATGGACTATTTCTAGCTACTTGGTAAGCTTGAGTAATGAAAGGTTCATATTGAGGAAGAAGGAATAAATAGTCAAATGGTGTATGGTCTTGATATGTTTTATCATTAGAATCAACTTCAATTTTTTGATCTGTAAAAATTGTTTGATATTGGAAAGCAGGAGCATCCTTATCAAGTGAAGTAACTCTGTTCCAAGATTCATTAACTAAGAAATTTGCTGCTTCATTAACATTAATTGTGTCGTCGTTTTCACTAACAACAAAAAGAATCATTTTGTTTGAATCGCCGACATAATTTCTCATTGAATTTCTTGCAGCTTCTTTATCGCCTTCTCTCCATGAATTTGAAGCATTATCAAATGCGACAAAGAAATCGTAGGCTTGACCTTCGTTTGTTTCACCTTTAAGGCCTTCTAATGAAAGTTGTCTGTTTTTTAAGAAAGTATAAGAATCACTTCCGAAGTTCCAGCTTTGAACCCACGAAGTAATTGATGGAATTGAGAAAATGACTGCAAAGATAATACCGACAATAAGAAGTGGTTGAACCCAAGCAGTTTCTTTAATCCATGTCCATAATTTAATAAAAGGTGTTCCGATAACTTTGAAAAATTTACCCATGTAAAATACCTCAAGCAAATAAGCAATTAAAAGAATATCACTAAACTGTGTTCTTAACAATAATAAAATTATTGTTCAAGAGATATTTTACATTACTTTTCAAAAAAGTCTTTATACTTTTTTTATCGATTTTGTTTTGCCTCTCGCTTTTAAAACTAATAAATCATTGAAAAGGGAAAAATAGTGAGTTTTTGCAGGCTTTTTTCCTATTTTGCTTACTTAATTAAACACAAAAAATATTTTGAAATTTTGCTTTTATTCTTGTAATGATCCTTAAGAATTATTAATATAATTCTTATGTATTATTTTAAAAAATTTAAGAAGAAAGTTATTGATTATTTATTCGACCATCCGGTTCAAAAGGATGTGATAGATAATTTTTATTGTTTAATAATTACGGCCTTATCTGGATTTATTTTTGCTTTTGGATTTAAGTCTTTCATTCAACCAAATTATGCCGCTGTTGCCGCAATTGAAGGCGAAACTTCTTTAGCAATGGTTGAAAGTTTAAATATTAAAACTTTAGCTAGCTGTGGAGCAAGTGGATTAAGCCAAGTCATTCTTTCAATTATTAAAATTTCAGGCGGAACCTATTTAACTGATAACACACTTCTTGATGTCACTTATTGGTGTCTATATTTAGGAATTAATATTCCATTATTCCTATTAGCATTTTTTAAAGTGGGTAAAAGATTTGCAGTTTATTCTTTATTTAATGTTGCTCTAGCATCAGCTTTTGGTATTATTTTGCCAAATTCGAGTCCTAATGATTTTATAAATCAAGTAACATATGCTTTAGGTCAAGATATTGTAAGCCGTGTTCTTTTTGGTGGTCTATGTACAGGTATAGCAAGTGCCCTTGCTTATCACATTGAATCTACAGCCGGAGGAACTGACATTATTGCTTATTATATTAGTGAAAAGAAAAGTGTCCAAGTTGGAAAATGGTCAGCTTTATTTAATCTTATAACTGTATCAACTTATAGTATTTTAAGTACAATTCCTGTTGATCCAGCTTTTACAAGTGCAGAAATGGGCGAAGTAGCAACACCATCTGCTTTAGTTATTTTCCTCTTTACGCTTTTTTACATGGTGCTTGTAACTTTAGTTGTTGACACGATTAATATTCAAAATAAAAAAGTTGAGTTACAAATAATGACGAGCAATCAAAACTTATCAAATGTTGTTTTGGCAAATATTCCTCATGGTTGTACCGTCTTAGATGCAAGAGGTGGATATACTGGAAAACCAGTTTTCATCATTTATATGAGCGTTAGAAAAAAAGAAGCTAAAAAGGTCGTTAAAATTTGCCGAAAAGTTGATCCAAATGCATTTATTAATGTAATGCCAATGGATCAAGTTTATGGACGTTTTTATCGTAAGCCAATCAAATAATGAAAAGTAAATTTCTCTTTTTAATTGTAGCTTTATTTTCCTTATGTGCTTGTTCATCAACTAATGAAACAAGAAGTTATGGGGAATATCAAAATAATCATCTTCTTTCTTTAGATGAATTTTTTAAAGATGATTTAAATCATTATTTTGTTGAAATTTATCGTTTTGACTGTTCATATTGCGAAAATGTAAAAACGAGTGTTTTTAATTATCTAGATAGACAAAATAATGGAGAAAACTTAACACCTTTATTTTTATTTAATATGGATGAAGGCGGACAAAGTGCTAATCGAAATAGATTTAAAAGTAAACCTGAACATGCTAGTAACGATTCTTTGATTCGTGAAATGGAAATGAATAAGCCAAATACTTTAAGTGAAACTTATTTTCTAGGTACACCAATTATTTATGAAATTGTTGATGAAAAAGTAGATCAAGTTTATCTTGGCGCTAACGAAGTAAATGGTTTATTAAATAGCCTATAATTTATTACTTATTTATTTTCTTTTTTAGTGAATTTAAGGATTAATTTTTGAAACTTTTGATTAGCTAAAATCTTTAATGTTAATTTATTTAAGCCGTAATAAGCGGAAAAAATAACAAAAGCTCCTAGCATTAAAACAAAGGTATAGCCAATAAAACCAACATACCAACCACAAGTAGAAGTAATGGTGCTTAAAACAGGAATATCTAAATTAAACATAAACATTGAGATGTAAAACATATTTCCACCAGCTGTAAATTCGTTATACCCGTGGTTTAAAACAATCAATAAATTAATAATTTCAGCAAGAATTAAAAAACCTAAAAAAGCAAAGGTTCCATATTGATATAATTTAAGACTCTTTTTAAAAGATAATGAACCGATATTTAAATAAGTTGCGCTATATATTCCTAAAGCTATTAATGCAAAATGCCAAATTATTGATTGATAATCTAAGCTGTAATCTTCCCACGTTAAAACACTAGATTGATATAAAGTAACCGATAAACCACCTAGCATTCCATAAAGCGCCATGAAAGAGAAAAGGGACTTACGTAGTTTTTCATTTCTTGCTAAAGGCATAATGGCCGAAGTATACATTGGGATCGAGCATAATTGAAAAGGGAATAGTGACCAACGATAATCACCTTCAAAATTGTAATGATATGCAAAAAGAATTTGTTTATAAATTTCAGTAGAAATTAAAATCAACCCCATTGTCATCGTAAAATAATCACGAATTTTGTCATTTGTTCTAGCTTTTTTTCCTAAATAAAACATTAATGGATATATAAAAATAAGGAAAAGAAGAAAAATAATGGTGATTTCCAAGCACCAAGGTTTAAGTTGCTCACTTACTGGAAAAGGAAAAGGATTATAAGTCGCTAACGTTTTTAACAACATCTTTAATTTCCTTTCTACGATAATTTATAAGAAGTGAAGTAAATACGATTAAAATAATTAAGCTAATAAAATTGATAGTAATAAAGACTATTGAAACCCAATCTATATCAAGGTAAAGCTTTGGAATTATTAACTTATAATTATCACTAGCAACAACAAGAGCAATGACGCTTAAAATTATTTCAAAAATAGAACTAATTAATATTTGCATGTATGTTGTTTTTCGAGGCATAAGAAGCATTGTAGTTGGAATAAAGCTTGCAAGATAAAGTAAAAGAAAACCTAAAATATTTAAGTTAAAATTTTTATCAAACATTGAAAAGATATAATAATCAATACTGGTTCTTTTATCTAAAATCGTCTCAAAACCCTCTTCAAACATATAGTTTTGATAATTTCTTGCATAAGGAACGAAAAGAAGAGAAATAATACAAAACATTGAAATAAATGAGAAAACACGAATTACGTTATAATACTTTTTCCCTTTTTTATCATGACTTACAACCATTGAGTGTATGTTATCGCGTTGAATATGATATAACTCATCAGCTCTTAAAATAATGATTACAAAAAGAAAAATAAGAAAAGAGATGAAAAGATAAAATCCGCTATATAGAATTGAGACGTCTCCACTTATTAAAAATCCATCAGGATAGATGACTCTAAAATAATTCATCATTGTAAAAACAAAAGAGGCAAGAAGAGTGATTTTTAAACATGTGTTAAAAGCGTTCTTTTTATACTCATGTTGCTTAAAATCAAAAAAGTCGATTAATAAACTAAATAAAGTAACGATTGGTAAAATTATTCCATAAGCACTTTCAATGCGTCCATTATAAGCATGAGAAGTAGGATTAAAAAAATGAACTAAGTAGACTTCTCTATCGTTAGCAATAACAAAAGGAAGAGAGGAAGAAACAATTAATAAAAGAATTGCTATTATGTAGCAAATTAATATAAAAAGATCTTTCTTGTTCTTAATTTTTTTCACATAAATATTTTACTTTTTAAAAGACAATTTTAATAGACTATTAAAGCCTTTTTTGTTACTTTTTACACTTATTAGTGTATTATATACTCATGAAAGACAAAATATCGTTTACACATGCTATTAAAGATGAATTAGCTAGCAAAGATGTTTCTAAAGCCTTTGCAAAATCTGTCATCGCTTCATTTATTAAACTAAATGGCAATGTTGTTTTTTCAAGAAATAATAACCGTTTAGTCTTAAAAACCGAAACTTCTTCAACGGCTAAATATATCTATAAACTATTAAAAGAAAATTATCCTTATTTAATGATTTCATTCTCTTTTTTAAAAAGTATGAAACTTTATAAAGCGACAGAATACTTAATTAATGTCAACTCTGGTGCATATGAACTATTTGAAGATTTAAAACTTAATTTACTTGAAGATAAAATCCCTTATGATTTGCAAGATAAAGAAGAAAAAATTCGTGGCTATCTTGTTGGAACATTTTTAGCTAGTGGAAGTTGCACTGATCCTATTTCTTCTAATTATCATCTTGAGCTTGTTTCTAATGATGATAACTATGCTCATGCATTAATAAAAATGATTAATAAAATCAAATCTATAAAATTTGATTTTAAAATTATTAAAAGAAGAAATAAGTATTTAATTTATTTAAAAAGAAGTGATCAAATCGCTAATTTTTTAGCTTTTATTGGAGCTGATAATTCTTGCATTGAATTTGAAAATATAAGAATGGATCGCGACTTTTCTAATTCTACTAATCGTTTAATGAATTGCGACTCTTATAATTTTAAAAAAACTATTGAAAATGCTAAAAAACAAATTGAAGAGATAAATATTGTTGAAAATAAGCTAGGTGTAGATAACCTTCAAAACGAAAAACTTAAAGTTTTGTGCAAAGCGCGTTTAGCGAATCCAGAAGCAAATTATAGCGAACTCGCTCAAATTGTTTCAGAAGAATTAGATGAGACAGTTTCAAAAAGCAATATAAATCATTTATTTATTAAACTGAGAAAGATGGTTGATAATTATGAAAAAAGTAGCGGAAATAATTGACACAAATTATGAACTCGGAAAAAGAATTCAATTTTTAAGGCAAAATAAAAAAATGTCACAAGAAGACTTAGCTTTAGAGTGTGGAGTTAACAAAAATTATTTAAGCGATCTTGAAAGAGGTTGTCGAAATCCAACTGTTAAAATTCTTGCAAAAATTGCTAGCGGATTGGGAATTAGCCTTAGTGAGCTTTTTAAAGGAGTTGGCTTTTAATGGAATCGATAAAGCGCGTATTTAAGGTTGGTCCTGGCCCAAGTAGCTCACATACAATTGGTCCTTTTAATGCTGCAAAAGATTTTTTAAATCAAGTGGCTGATTTTGATGAAGTTGAAATTAATTTATATGGCAGTCTAGCTTTAACTGGAAAAGGACATGGAACAGATAAAATATTATTAAAAGCTTTAGAAGGTAAAAAATCTAAAATCAACTTTAACTATACTTTTGAAAATATTAAGCATCCAAATACTATCGACTTTTTAGCCTATAAAAATGGGCAATTAATTAAAAAAATCCGTTATTACTCAATTGGAGGAGGAGAGATATTAAAAGAAGGTGAAACAAGCAAAAAGCCTGTAAAAGTCTATCCTTTTTCTACTTTTAATGGTTTAAAAAACTATTTAAGTAAGAACAATTTGAATGATATTTCAAAAGTTGTAGATACCTTTGAAAAAGAAAACTTAGATGAATTTTTGCTTAACATTTTTGAAGCGATGATTTTTGAGATTGAAAATAATCTAGAAAAAGAAGGTTATCTTCCAGGTAATCTTGGTGTTAAAAAAGTAGCCAAAAAGATATATCAAAATGCTTTAAATGAAAAAGATGAATTTGAAAAAAAGATACTTTATATAACAAGCTTTGCTTATGCCGTCAGTGAAGGAAATGCCGATGGAGAAATGGTAGTTACTGCCCCAACTTGTGGTAGTGCTGGAGTTTTGCCTTCAATTTTATATTATGAATATCGTTTTAATAATGTTTCTAAAAAGAAAATAGTTAATGCTTTAAAAGTGGCAGCTTTATTAACTAATTTTGTAATTGAAAATGCTTCAATAAGTGGTGCTCAATTAGGATGCCAAGCTGAAATTGGAGTAGCTTCGGCAATTGCAAGTGGTGCATTATGCTATATTCATGATTTATCTTTTTATCAAATAGAATATGCAAGCGAACTTGCTTTAGAACATTTTTTAGGTTTAACCTGTGATCCAGTTAATGGCTATGTTCAAATTCCTTGTATTGAAAGAAATGGAATCGGAGCTTTAAGAAGTTTAATTTCTTATATTTACGCTAAAGATATTTCGTTATTAAGAAAGAATAAGGTTTCATTTGATGAAGTTGTTAAAGCAATGAAAATAACAGGAGAAAGTCTTTCAAAAGATTATAAAGAAACTTCAATTGGAGGACTGGCAAAAATCATTCAAAAGTAAAAAAAGCCTGCAAAACTTAATTGTTTTGCAGGCAATTTTTAAATTTGACTATATTAATTATTTTTAAATTTAAGAGAAAGTCTTAAAGAATTTAATACACAAATTACAGTTACACCAACATCAGCAAAGATTGCAAACCACATAATGTAAGGGCTAATTGGTAAATTTGGAATTAATGATAAAATCATAACAAGAATTTTTATAAATAAAGCAAAGGCAATATTTTCAATTACGACTAGTTTATTTCTTTTTGCAATTTTAATAACCTTGTTTACTTTATTTAAATCATCATCCATAATCACAACATCACTTGAATCAATTGTAATGTCGCTTCCAATTCCACCCATTGAGATTCCAATATCGGCCTTTGTTAAGCTAGGAGCATCATTTACTCCATCCCCGATAAAAGCGGTAGTATTTTTATTTTCTTTAGCTAAAATTTCTTCTAGCTTTGCTGTTTTATCAAGTGGTAATAAATTAGCATAGAATTTATCAACGCCAGCTTCTTTAGCAACTGCGGAAGCAATTTTATCATTATCTCCAGTTAACATAATGACATTTTTAATTCCATTTTGATGATAAGCATCAATGGCTTTAATTGAAGATTCCTTAATTTGATCTTTAATTTCAATATAGCCAAGATATTGATTATCGTAAGAAACATATATTAAGGTAAATGGAGATTCTATTTGATTAAAATCAATTTTATTTTCTTCTAATAATTTAGCGTTTCCGACTAATAGAGTTTTGTTTTTAAAATTAACTTTAACTCCACGTCCTTCAATTTCTGTGTAATCACTTAAATAATCTTTGTTAAGTTTATCTTTATTGTTAGATAAAATAGCAAGCGCAATTGGGTGGTTAGAATAATATTCTCCATATTGAGCTAAAGTTAATAACTCTTCTTTTTCATTGTCGTTTTTAGAAACTACATTATTAACTACAAAGTTGCCTTTTGTGATGGTCCCTGTTTTATCTAAAACAATATTTTTTAATTTTGTAAATTTATCTAAATAAGTTGAACCTTTAATTAAGACTTTGATTTTACTTGCTTCACCTAAACTTACAAAATAACTCATTGGTACGCTTAAAACTAAAGCACAAGGGCAAGAAATTACAAGAAAACTAGCGGCAGTTCTAATATAGTTAGCCCATGTGGCAGGATCAGCATAATTAATAATTAGAGGTGGCAAAATAGCGACAACAAAGGCTAGAAAGATAACTATAGGAGTGTAAATTTTAGCAAACTTAGTAATAAATTTTTCTGAGTTCGCTTTTTGCGAAGAGGCATTTTCAACAAGATCAAGCATTTTAGAAATGGTTGAATTATAAAATTCTTTTGTTGCTTGAATAATGAGTGGTGAACCTAGATTAATAACGCCACTTATTACTTCTTCACCTTCTTTTATTGAACGAGGAATACTTTCGCCAGTCATTGATGAAGTATCTAAGGTGGATTTTCCTTTAATTACTTTTCCATCAATTGGAACCCTTTCTCCAGATTTAACGATAAACAAATCACCAATATTTACATCAAAAGGTTCTACAATTTTCTCTATTCCATCATTATATAAAGTAACTTTATCAGGTCTTAAATTGAGGATAGATTTAATTGAATTTCTACTTTTATCAACGGCATATTTTTCAAATCGTTCGCCAATTTGGAAGAAAACAACAACAGCTAAAGCTTCAACATATTCACCAATTGCAAAAGCAGCAATGGTAGCGATTAATGATAAAGTGACTTCGTCAAAAAATTGTTTATGCTTAATTTTTTTAAATGCTTCAATAAATAAATCGTAAGAAACTAAAAGATAGAAGAATAAAGAGATAGGAAGGATTACTAGAGTATTTAAATTATTAATTCCTAAATTTACTTCGCCCCAAAATATATGAACAATAAGAAGAGCGATAGTAACAATTGTTGCGAGGATTAATGAATAAAAATCAAATTTCTTTTTCATACTACTTTATACGTTTAATTGTTACTCCGTCCTCAAAATCCTTGCAAATCTCAACTATTTTATTTAAATCCTCTTTATCTTTAATATCTAAATCCATTCTTGAAGCTAAAAAATTTATTGAACATGAATTTACACAATCACATTTATTTATTTTTTCTTCAAGTTTAAGTGCGCAAACAGCACAATCAATCCCATCAAATTTAAAAGTCATTTTCATATTTATTTACCTTCTTTCAAGTGTCTTCTAGCTGTTTCAATAATTAAAGAAACATGTTCATCATCAAGTGAATAAATCACATTTTTACCTTGCTTTTTATACTTAACGATTTTATTTGTTTTAAGAATATTTAATTGATGCGATGCCGCACTTTTTGTAATATCAACAACATTACATAAATCGCCAACGCATAATGGGTTGTCATCTAATGCCCAAATAATTTTTAGACGAGTAGAATCACCAAAAATTTTGAAAAAATCGCTGATAGAATAAATTTCTGGATCGCTGATCATTCTCTTTTTGGTTTTTTTAACTTTTTCTTCGTCAACAATTGGTGTATCAACTGCCATAATTTTTCCTCCGCTAAAATTATAATTGAACAATTGTTCAACTGTCAATAATTAAATCGATTGAAACCTATCTCTTTTTAACCTAAAATTATTGAAGTTATGAAAAAGATTGAAAGAGACAATTACATATTCAACAAAAAGTGCTTATTAATTATCCTTTATTTGTTTTATATAAATAATGTTGATTATAAAGATATTACTTTGAGAAGTTTTGGCTTCCATTTTGATCCAACATGCAACTTTAAAGTCATTGTTAATTCTAAGAAGATGCATATTCATAAATATGTAGTTCATTTCTTTTTATCAACTTCTGGAGTGAACTTTGCCAAGCTTGACGTAATGGGTCATATTAATCTTGTTAAAGTTAAAGATGTAAAAAATACCGAAATATTTGTTCCAGAAGCAAGCTTAAATATTTATTTTGATGAAACTAATTTTATTGCAAAAGGGTATATCGAAGGAAAATATTTTGAGTATCAACTTATTCAAAAACAAAGTGAATTCTTTAAAGATGAGATTTTATATTATTTAAGTAATGATCAATCTAACTTTAATATTAACGAAAGCGCTGATAATTTTATTCTATATTTATTAAGACTTTACACTTATAAAATTAAAACTGATTTAGTAATGGGCGCTGGAATTAACTGTGATTATGGAGCCAAAGATTGGAAGCATTTAATTGCTGCTTTAAATGAACAATTCTATAAAAACAATACAAAAGCAATTGAAGAAGTAAAACATTTTGTAGGAGATGAACTTTTTGTTAATGGCAAAGTCATGAAAACAAGTGGCTTTGATACTTATAAATCTTTAAATAATGAATTATATCTATTTAAAGAAGCTCGCTCTTTTAATGATCCTAATTCAACCTTATATAATTGTGTTAATTATATTGAACGTCATCCTGGCACTGAAGTTATAACTTATAACTATGATACAAATCTAGAATATTTACTTAAAAAAAGAGGTTTAATGTATTCAAGTGTATATGATGAAAATAGTTTTGTTATAAAAGATTCAATAGTTGCAATTTATCATGTACATGGACTTTTACCTTTTGATAAGTATAAAGAAAGAAAATATATTGATTCTTTAGTATTTAACGAATCAGAATATTTTTATCTTTATAACAACCCATATAGTTGGAATATTTCTAAGCAGATGCATGATTTTACTTTCTGCACCTGTTTATTTATTGGTTTAAGTTTAACCGATCCAAACATGAAGCGACTTTTAGAAGTTTCTCTTAATCCTTTAAAATACAATTTTATCTTTATGAAAAAAGAAGAAGGGTTTAACGAAAAGACATATCGCGCAGTTACAAATTACTTCTTTAGCTATGACTTAATTACTATTTGGATTAGTGATTATTCAGAAATTGGCAAATGGCTTGATTTAATTTAAAAAGTGGCAGTTTTGCAAGCTTTTTAAATAAATATACAGGGGAATTTTAATTAAAAACCATCTAATTTGCTAATTTATTATGTTTACAACATAATAATTATTCTTCTGCGTTTGATGGTTCTGTTAGCTATTATCATGATAGATATGGACTTGAGTCTGATTGTGTGCTTCATTTAAATGACGGAAGATATGCACTTATTGAATTTAAGCTTGGTTCTCACGAAATTGAAGATGCAACTAATCATTTAATTAAGATTGAAAATCTTATAAAAGAATATAGTAAAACTGAAAAAACAATGCCCAATCAGATTGCCAAATCTTAAACTTATTATAACTGTGACGAAATATGGATATAGACGCGCTGATGGAGTATTTGTCTTACCTATTGGTTGCTTAAAAAATTAACTATGTTAATCAAAAAATGTTATTTTTTATAGTAAATTTTAATTATATAAAGCAAGTTTTGCTTTTTAAGTGATATCTTGTGCCAATTTGATTGTGGAATAGTGATTAATTTAAGATATTGTTTCAGGATAACCTTTTGTTTGGTTTTTTTGATTGCTTTAATTTGCTTTAAATTATAATATGAAGTTACTTAATGAAAATTAAGCAATAAATATGGCAAGAAACATAGTAAAATTAAAAGATATAGCTAGTCGTTTGGGAGTATCGACTAATACGGTAAGTAGAGCACTTAGAGATGCTAGTGATATTAGTGAAAGTTTAAAAATTAAAATTAAAAAACTAGCAAAAGAAATGGGCTACATACCAAACAATTTAAGTAATTACATCCGTGAAGGAGATAGTCATCTTGTTGGAATAGTAATACCTTCTTTTAGTAATCCTTATTTTTCGCTAATTAATAATGGTGTAATTTATAAACTTCAAAATGAAGATTACTATCCATTAATTTTTGTATGTAAAGACAACTTATTTACATATGATTTATTAAAGAAAATGATTGCAAATAATGCATGTGCAATTTTGACCTATACCGAAGTTGACCCGGAAGTATTTAATTATTGTAAATCTTATAATATGCCATTACTATCAGTTGGAGTTACCCCTTTAAATAAAGAAATTGATGCTATTTTTGCTGATGATTATCATAGTGGAAAAATAGCTGCTGAAGAGTTTAATAAATCCGAAAGAAGAAGACCTTGCTATATAAATTCTGATGTTGAATCTGTTAATAAATTTAGAAGAAAAGGCTTTTTAGAAAACGTCAAAGCTGAACAAGTTGATGAGTACTTTATTAAATTTAGCGAAAGAGATGAAGAAATTCCTGAGATTTTAAATAAGATTATAACAAGAGGAAATGATTTTATTTATTCTTTTAATGATGAAATTGCACTATATTTAATTGAAACTTTAAACAATGCAAATTATAAAGATTATGACATCATTGGAACTGATGGCATCCCAGCATTTTTTGATTACTCGATTAAATTTAGCACGATAGGATATAGCTTTGAAAAATTGGCTAATATTGTTGAAAAAACTTTAATGGAAAAAATAAAAAGAATCACTAACGATACAATTCAAATTAAATATAAAAGCTCTATTTTTAAATTCTAATTTTTTATTTTACTTAACATTAACGTTAATGTATAATGATTTTGAGGTTTAAAAATGACTCAAATTGAAATAATTAAGATTGATGGTTTGAGGGAAAATATTATTACAGATAATAGATTTCCAAGTTTTTCGTTTTCATTAGTATCTAACGAAAAAGATGTTTTTTTGAAAAGATCTGTTCTGACTTTATTTGATGAAAATAAAAATAGAATTCGGTCTAAAAGCAATAATAATGGAGAGCAAATTGGGATTAATTACGATGGTAAAGAATTAAAACCTTTTAACTTATATTTTCTTCAAATAGAAGTATTTGATAATCATGATAATTACGATAGTAAAATTATAAGTTTTAAAACCGGAAGAATGTCTTTGCCTTGGCAAGCTAAGTGGGTTGGAGATTATTCTCAAGTAATTGAACCGGCCATTTCACCAAAACCATTACTCTTTAAAAAAGAGTTTTCTATTAAAAAGAAAGTAAAAGAAGCCTTTATCTGTGCAACTAGTTTTGGTTGGTATGATATTAAACTTAATGGAAAAGAAATTAGTGATGAATATTTTAATCCAGGGTATACCGATTATAATAAAGAAATTCAATATCAAATTTTTCAATTAGATTTAAAAGAAGGAAAAAATATAATATTAGTTCACGTTGCTGGAGGATGGGCTGTTGGCGCTTTTTGCTACGTTAGAGAGAATAGACAATACGCCAAAAACATCGCTTTTTTATCTGAGATACACATTAGATATGAAGATGGAACTAGTGAAGTTATTAAAACTGATAAAGATTGGTTAGTCTCACAAAAATCTTGTTATGAACTAGCCGACCTTTATGATGGTGAAACTTTTGATGCTAATGTTGATGAAGAAAAAGTAGAGTTTAAAAACGCTGACATTATAACTGATTTAAATGTTGGTAAAATTATGTATAGATATGGTTTACCCGTTCGATTACACGAGTGTTTCGAACCTACTTTTGTTAGAGAAACCTCAGAAAATACATATATTTTTGATTGCAAGCAAAATTTTGCTGGCTTAGTTGAAATAGAAATTAAAGATGCAATTAATGAAGTTATAACAATTAAACATTCTGAAATTTTATATAAAGGTAATGTTTATACTCGTCCTTTAAGAAGTGCTAAAGCCACAATCACATATAAATGCAAAAAAGGAAACCAAAAATATATTGCTAAGTTTACTTACATGGGATTTAGATATTTTGAGGTTTCAGGAATCAATATTTCTAAGTTTAAGGTAAAGGCTTTTGCGCTTTATTCTGATATTGAGAAAATTGGTGATTTTAAATGCTCAAACGAATTAATTAATAAGTTACAAAATGCCATTGTTTGGGGTGCAAAATCAAATTTTGTTGATATTCCTACTGATTGCCCTCAAAGAGACGAAAGATTAGGATGGACTGGCGATATAAATTTATTCAGTTCAACAGCTTTATTTAATTTTGATTTATCTAGATTTTTGAATAAATGGTTGATTGATTGCTGTAGCGATCAAAATCAAGAAAATGGTGGTTTACCTTATGTAGTTCCAAGTCACTGGGAATCTAAACCATGTTCAGTTTGGGGAGATGTTGCTGTTTCTTTACCATATAATCTTTTTATGTCAACTGGCAACAAAAATGTCATTCAAGATAATATTTTAATGTCGGTTAAATATCTTGAAGGGTGTTTAAAAATGGCTAGGGGAGATAAAAAAGATAAGTATGACCAATTGATATGGAATTATGAACCATTTTCATTTGGTGATTGGTGCGCTCCTGAAGTTGAATACGATGAATGGATTAATAGAGCTAAATGGATTTGCACACCTTATATGATTAATAGTATATATGAAATTGAAAAAATGTATGCAAATCTTAACAATTTTAACGAAAGTAATAAATATAAAAAGTTAAAAGAAGATGTTAAAGAAGCGTTTAATAAAAGACTTGTTAATAAAGATTATACTTTAACAAGATCTTTTCAAACCGCATACACAATTGCTTTATATTTTAATTTAGGAGATAAAAAGGCTAAATCCGTATGGAGCAATGAATTAGAAAAACTTGTTAAAGATTATAGATACCATCCACAAACTGGTTTTCCTGGTACTCCATATTTATTATTTGCTTTAGCAGATAATGACAAGAAGGATACTGCTTTTAAGGTATTATTGAACGATACTTGTCCTTCTTGGCTATATATGGTTAAAACTGGTGGAACAACTATTTGGGAAAGATGGGACGCTTTAAAAGAAGATGGCACTATAAATTTTGGTAATTTTTCTAGTGAAGAAGAAACTAGCGATGATGGAGGTATGGTTTCATTCAATCACTATGCTAATGGTTCAGTTGGAGATTTTCTTTATCGAAGAGTACTTGGCTTAGAAATTATTGAACCTGGATATAAGAAATTTATGGTTAAACCATTGATTGGTGGAAATATAACTTATGCAAAAGGATACCACATTTCTCCATATGGAAAAATTGCTGTTGATCGGAAAATTGAAAATAAAAAATTCTTAATAAGTGTTGAAGTACCAGTTAACGCTGAGTGTGTTTTAATTATGCCTTATTCTAATAATGAAAAATGTATTGGAAATGGAAAATATATTTTTGAAGAGGATGTAAGAGAGATTTAATTATGATAGTCGATTTTAAAAAAGTTTTGTTTGACCCTCAAGTTTTTGAAATTAACGAGGAAAAACCACATGCTTATATTAAGCGCTATGAATCTGAAAAAGATTTAAAAGAGAATAATCTTGTTGAAAGAGTAATCAATGACGATTGGCATGGAATTTATTCTGAAGATTATAATGATCTTAATAATTTAGATGCTTTAATTAAATCTGATTTAACTAAAGTGAATAATGTTGAAGTCCCTTTATCGATTCAAATTCAAGGATATGGAAAACCTAAATACATTAATACCCAATATCCTTTTGATGGTTATATCGATTATAAAATCTTTCCAAAAGATAATAAGTTTATCGATGTAAAAAATCCTTATATGATTTATCTTAAGGATTTAAAAATCGATAAGATAAATCTTAATAAAAAATATATTTTAAATTTTAAGGGTTTTGAAACAGCTTTATTTTTATTTGTTAACTCTGAATTTGTAGGTTATTCGGAAACCTTATATACAGATAGTGAATTTGATATTACAAAGTTCTTAAAAGATGGCACAAATAGAATAGCAGCAATTGTTTTTTATTATAGTTCGTCAAGTTATATTTTAAGCCAAGATTTTTATCGTTTTAGTGGCTTATTTAGAGATGTAACTTTATCTGAATTAAATAAAAAGTCTATCTTCGATATCGACATTAAATCAAAATATAAATTTGAAAACGAAAGCGGTACTTTAAATGTTAATTTGACTGGCAATATCGATAATTTAAGAAAAGAATTTATTTTAATTGAAGAAAATAATAAAGAAATTTTACATCTAGTCACTAAAGACAATAAAATTTCAGCCTCAATAGACAAAGTTAACGCATATAGCGAAGAAAAACCAAACCTTTATACACTTCTTGTTAAACTTTATGATGAAAAAGATGAATTAATCGAAATACTTAAAGAGAAAGTTGGATTTAAAGAAGTTCATATTGAAGGAACACATATTATTTATAATGGTAAAAAACTAGCCATTCGAGGTGTTGATAGACATGAACGGAATTATAAAAGAGGAAGAAACGTGACTCTTGATGATTGCCTATTTGATGTTAAGTTTATGAAAGATCATAACATCAATGCTATTAGAACATCCCATTATCCTAACAGAAATGAATTTTATGATTTTGCTGATCAATATGGTCTTTACATAATGGATGAAGCTTGTTTTGAAAGTCATGGTTCCTTAGGAAGTTGGACTAATCATTATGATAGAAAAACATATATTCCTGACGGAAAAGAAGAATGGGCAAATATCGCTTTAAGTAGAATTGAAAGAATGTATGAAAGAGATAAAAATCATCCTTCAATTTTCTGTTATTCGTTAGGCAATGAAAGTGGAATTGGTGATACTTTCATGAAAATGCGTCAATGGCTAAAGAATAGAAATAGTGATGTCATTGTTCATTACGAAGGAGTTTGTGGTTGGTGGCCAGTACCAGGAGATCTTAATGTTACTGATGTATATTCAAGAATGTATCCTAAAGTTGAAGACATTATAAAATATGATAAAGAAAATCCTATAAAACCTTATTTGATTTGTGAATATTCTCATTCCATGGGTAATTCCACTGGAAACCTAGACGAATATGTTAATTTATTTGATACATGTGATAGCTTTGCTGGCGGCTTTATTTGGGATTTTATTGATCAAGGATTGTTTATAAAAAATCAAAGTGGGAAAGAAATGTTATCCTATGGCGGAGATTATTTAGAAAAACCTAATGATGAAGATTTTTGTTGTAATGGAATTATCTTTGCTGATAGAAAAATCGCTGATAAATCGTCAAAAGCTAAGAATGTAAAATATTATTATTCACCAATTAGTGTTAAAATTTCCAATAATTTTGTTGAACTAATTAACCGCAATCTTTTTATAAATTTAAATGAATATGATTTTATATTTGAAGTAGTTGAAGACAATGTGACGGTTCATAAAGAAACATTTAAAATTAACTGCGAACCAACATCAAAATGTAAAAAAGAACTGAGTTTTACATGTAATTTAAATAAATCAAAACTTATTTTGTTTAGAATTACTGCTCTAAAAGATGGAAAACAAATTGTAAGAGAAGAAAAAGTTATGAATGAAGGTAAGTTTGCTTCACTTTATAATTCTAGTAAATTTAAAGTTCATAAAGGCTTTTATAATATTGGAGTTGAAGGTGATAACTTTATTTACTATTTCTCTATGGGTAAATTTGCCCAAAAAATGCCTGGCTTAATTGGTATTGAGGTTAATGGTGATCAATATATCAAACGCGATATTTTACCAACATTATTTAGACCATCGACTTCAAACGATATCGGGAACAAAATGACCTATTTCGACAATAAACTTTTAGGATTTTCTAAACTTTTGGAATCTGATTATGGAGATATTGAGATAGACGATAAGCATACAAATGAATATTTCGAAATTTCTTATAAGTATTATGTTAATCGTAAAGAGAATGAATTTATTAAGGTTACCTATCATGTAAATAAGAACGGAACCATGAACGTTAAAGTTCACATGGATCCATTAAAAGATGTTGATGATATTGGTATTTTCGGCCTTAGATTCTCATTAGCTAAATCAATCGATACTTTAACTTATTTTGGCTATGGTCCACTTGATAATTACGTCGATCGTTTGGGCGGAGAATATCTTGGAATCTATAATACTAAAGCTAAAGATGAATATGTTGATTATATATTACCTCAAGAATGTGGGAATCATTTAGGAACAAAGTATCTTGTTCTTCATGGAGCAAATAGCAATTTAAGAATTTTTAAAGACAAGGAAGATTTTGCTTTTAAGTTTTTAGAAAATAACGAATTTGAAATTGAAAATGCAGATCATAAGGAGTGCCTGCCATTTTCTTGCTCGAATTATTTAACCATAGCTGGGTTTACAAGAGGAATTGGCGGAGACGATTCTTGGGCAGCTCCTGTTCATAGACCTTATGAACTAAAAGCTAATAAAGTTTATGAATTTTCATTTAATATTGAGCCATCATTAAAATAAGGAGACATTTATGTTTCAATTTAAGCATACTAAATCATATCATAAAAATCATCCTAATCCACAATTTTATAGAAGCAATTTTTTAAATTTAAATGGAAAGTGGAAGTTTGCTTTTGATGAAGAAAATATTGGGGTTTTGCAAGGTTTTTATAAAGAATTTCCACAAAACCATTTAGAAATTAATGTACCATATGCTTATCAAACTTTTAAAAGTGGTATAAATACAAATGATGAAATTGATTATATTTGGTATGAAAAAGAGATTGAAATAAATGATCTTGCGAAAGTATATTTGATTCATTTTCTTGGTGTTGATTATGAAACCGATGTATTTATAAATGGCTTATATGTCTTTCATCATATTGGTGGATATGATGCTTTTTCTTTTGAATTAACAAATTTAATTAAAGGAAAAAATAAAATTACAGTTAGAGTCACTGATAAAGGCCATATTGATCAAATTAGAGGAAAGCAACATTGGAAGAACGAAAATGAAACTTGTTTTTATTCAAAAAGTAGTGGCATCTATAAAGATGTATATGTTGAAGTTTTAAATAAAAATTATATTAAGGAATTTTATTTAAAGGGTGATTATTTAACTAAAACTTTAAAAGCTAAATTCATTCCTAATATCGAAGATGATTATCAAATTGAAATTTCTTTTGATGATATTAATAAGAAGTTTAATTTTGATTTAAACAACAAAGAGAATGAGTTTTTAATGACTTTAGATGATGTACTTCCTTACTCTTATGAGAATCCAAAATTATATAATTTAACAATTAAATTATTCAAAAAAGGTGAGATTTGTGATGAATTTCTCACATATTGCGGATTCATTTCATTAAAATCTAAAGATGGAAAAATATTTATTAATGATAAAGATACTTATTTAAAGATGGTTCTTGACCAAGGTTACTTTAATGGAGGTGGATTAACGCCAAGCGAAGAAGATGCGATTTTAGATTTATCCTTAATTAGAGATTGTGGTTTTAATGGATTAAGAAAACATGAAAAGATTGAAACACCATTATTTTATTATTATCAGGACTTATTTGGACTATATGCTAGTTTAGAAATTCCTTCTGTAATGAATTATAGTTACGATTTTTATAAGCAATACAATAAACAAGCTCCATGTATGTATTTAGATAATTTTAATCATCCTTCAATTATCGAAATTGTTTTATTTAATGAAACGTGGGGTGTTTTTGATATTGTTAGAAGATATAAAGAAGTTTTAGATTTTGTAAATAATCAATATTTTAAATTTAAGAAAATGGCTGAAGATAGATTTGTAATATCAAACGATGGTTGGGAACAAACTTATACAGATATCATAACTTGCCATAATTATAGTGAAACAAGTCATGATCTTAAAAAGATACTTGATAAGGGCGTAGAAGATATTAAACACAATAAAAATGCTTTATGTGTTGATGGAGATAAATACTTTTTTGTTGATGGATATGCTAATTATAAAGGACAACCATTTGCATTAACGGAATTTGCAGGAATTGCTTTTAATGCTAATTTTGAAGATGCTAAGTGGGGCTATGGTAAAGGTGTAACAAGTGAAACGGAGTATTTAGCTAAATATAAAGATCAATTAGATTATATTTATTCAAATAAAAATTTTAGATGTTTTTGCATGACTCAATTAACAGATGTCGAACAAGAAATTAATGGTATCTTTACTGCTGATAGAAAAGCTAAAATTAATATTAATAAATTAAAAAAGCTTCACGATAGATTCAAATAACTAAAAATAATTTTATATAAGTGCCAATATGTAATTGAAAAATAACGTTAATGTTTTCAAATTTTATTGACATTAACGTTAATGTAAGTTTATGATAATGATGTAAGCGCTTTCAAAGGATGTAAAAATGATTCAAGAAACAAAGAATAAAACCCTTATTCATTTATATAACAGCAACATTAGTTATTATGTTTATATAAATAAATTTGGTTTTTTACAAAATCCCTATTTTGGAGAGAGACTAGATAATTTATTCGATTTAGCTCAATTAGTTGGAACTCGATGGCCTACTTCATATTTTGACAAAAATATAAATGAAGAAATAACTTTAAAAGATGGCGAAGAAAGTTATCGCACAGATTTAGGTAATCAAGAAATTTTTTCACATGGGTTTAATGATTTTCGTGAATCAGCCATTATTCTTAGAAAGAGTGATGGATCTTTTGAAAGTAATTTTAAATATATTTCTCATAAAATTTATAAAGGAATTAAACCTTTACTAGATTTACCAAGTGCAGATAGAAAATTAAATTCTTTAAAAATACAAAACGAAGAAAATGTTGATACTTTAGAAATACTTTTAAAGGATAGCGAAAGTTCCATTTATCTTTATGAATTTATCTCAATCTATAATGATAAAGACATTATTGTCAAATCATTTAAAGTTGTTAACAATGAAAAAGATTCTATTAAATTAAATCGCTGCTATTCAATGCAAATGTCATTAAATAATGATGATTATTTGGTTCATCACTTTTGTGGTTCTTGGGGAAACGAACGAAACGAAGTGGTTAATGAAATCGTTTCAGATTGCCAAGTTATTGAATCAAAGCAAGGCAGAAGTTCACATTATGAAAATCCATTTATTTTTTTAACGAAGAAAGAAACAACATATTCAAGTGGAGAAGCAATTGGTTTTAACTTAATTTGGAGTGGTAATTTTAAATTCAGTATAAATAAAGACCAAAATACTTTACATAGTTTAAGCATTGCTTATGGAATTAATGATTATGATTTTGAGATAACTTTAAAATCTGGTGATAGTTTTGAAACTCCACAAGCTATTATTTCATATTCAAATAAAGGAATTGATTATATGTCTCATCAATTCCATTCTTTTATCAAAGAAAACCTTTGTATTGACAAAAATCAATATGGTTATCGTCCATTATTGCTAAATTGTTGGGAAGCAGTTGGATTTGATTTTAATACTGATTCATTAATCAAATTTATTGATAAAGGTAAAGAAATGAATATTGATTTATTCGTTTTAGATGATGGATGGTTTGGTCATAGAGATTCCGATGATTCCAGTTTGGGTGATTGGTATGTTAATAAAAAAGTTGACTTAAAGAAAGTTGTTGATTTTGCTCACTCTAAAGGACTGAAATTTGGTATTTGGTTTGAACCTGAAATGATTAGTCCAGATAGTGATTTATATCGTACTCATCCAGAATACGTTTTAGGAAAAGCTAAAAATAATTTATTAACTGGTCGTCATCAATTAAATTTAGATTTTACAAATGAAAAAGTGATTTTAAATGTTTTTCGTCAAATGAAAAAAATTTTAGATAAATATTCAATTGATTATGTTAAATGGGATTATAATCGTGAAATTTATGAGCACTATTCAAATAATTTAAAAAAGAATAGACAAGGAGAAGTTTTATATCGTCAAGTAATTGGCTTTTATAAACTTTACGAAATGTTAAAAACAAGTTATCCAAATTTATTAATCGAAGGGTGTGCTGGCGGTGGCGGCAGATTTGATCTTGGAGTACTTTATTATTCTCCACAAATTTGGTGTAGCGATAACACAAATGGTGCTAAAAGAATGTACATTCAATATAACACCTCGTTAGGGTATCCTCTTTCAACTTTAGGTTCCCATTTATCTTTTTATGAAGAAGCAGATTTTGAAACTAGAGCAATGATTGCACTATTTGGAACATTTGGCTATGAATTCGATCCTTCAAAACTAACAAGTGAACAACTATCTATTTGCCAAAAATACGCACAAATTTATAAAGAAAATTATGTAGATTTAATTAATGAAGGAACGCTATATCATTTATCAAATCCAAGAAATAGTAATCATATGTGCATGGAAGTCGTTAATAAAAATAAAGATAAAGCAATGATTCTTTACGTTAATAAAGAAAGCGAAATGCTTGGTGGAAATAATTTTGTAAAGTTTCAAGGTTTAAATGATAAGTATTTATATAAAAATGATTTAGATAATAAAGTTTATAGCGGTGAATATTTAAGAAAGGTTGGTCTAAATATTTTTTCAAACAAATCATATTGGAATGCTTTTAAAGGCACTTTAATAAAGCTTAATAGATTAGAAGAAAATTGAGAGGAGAATTCACAGGATTTTATGGCGGGAGTTGTGTTAAAAAACATCTATAAAATTTATCCAAGTAGAGATAAAAGACAAAGAGATGGTGTTGCGGCAGTAAAGGATTTTAATATTGAAATTGAAGACAATGAATTCATTGTATTTGTTGGACCTTCTGGATGTGGTAAATCGACAACGCTTCGTATGATTGCAGGTCTTGAAGAAATTAGCAGTGGAGAACTTTATATTGATGGTCAATATATGAATGATGTTGAACCAAAAGATAGAGATATCGCAATGGTTTTCCAAAACTATGCTCTTTATCCTCATATGACCGCTTATAAAAACATTGCTTTCGGATTATCCTTAAGAAAATTTGCTTTTCCTATATATGATGAAAACAATGAAGCCGTAAAAGAAGGTCTTTCAAAAGTCAACGAACATAATTTAAAAATCAAAGAGCTTTTAAAAGAAAGCAAAAAAATATCCAATAGTTTAATTCCATTAAGCAATAAAATTTCAAATAAGAAAAAACAAATTGAAAATATTGATATTGATTTAAATAAATTAAGTTCAAAACATTCATTAAGTAGACTAATTCAATTAAGAGTTTCTAAATTAAATTCAGCGAAAGAAAAGCTTGTAAATGAAGTTGATGCTTTTGAGGAAAAAGTAAAGAACATTAAAAATAAAATGCAAGAAATTAGAAACGATGTCGAAAATCGAAATAATGATATCAAAAATATTTATGAAACTTTAAAGCCATATCAAAAATATGAAATTGATAAAAAAAGTTTATTAAAAAATAAGAAAAATCTTGCTTATTATGAAAAAGTTGAAGCAAAGGATAAAATCTTACTTGAAAAAGATCTTAATGCATTAAAGTTAAAAGAAGATGAAGAAAAACAAATTAGTGAAACATTAAAATCACCAAAGTATCAAGATAAAAACGATTTAAAAGCACAAAATGAATCGTATCGTCTTGAGTTAAATAGAGAAGCTTTACTAGATGAAATTAAATTCTTAAAAGAAGAAATTGAAGTTTTAGGTATAAGAAAAGAAAACTTAAATAATATAAAATCAAGCACACAAAAGAAAATTGATCTATATACATCGACTCCTCAACCAGTTTTTGCTTATAGAAAATATACAAAAGAAGAAATTGATTACAAAGTTAAAAAAGCTGCTGATGTCCTTGATATTAACGAATTGTTAGATAGAAAACCACGTGAAATGAGTGGTGGTCAAAGACAAAGAATTGCTTTAGGAAGGGCTATTGTTCGTTCACCAAAAGTATTTTTACTCGATGAACCATTGTCAAATCTTGATGCAAAGTTAAGAGCAACAATGAGAGCTGAAATTTCTAATTTACATGAAAAATTAAAAACAACATTTATTTATGTTACTCATGACCAAGTTGAAGCTATGACAATGGGCACAAGAATTGTTGTTATGAAAGACGGAATCATTCAACAAATTGATTCACCTACAAATTTATTTGATTTCCCTAACAATACATTTGTTGCTGGATTTATTGGAACGCCACAAATGAATTTCTTTAAAGGAGAAATTAGAATTGTTAAAGGCAAACTTTTCTTTAAAGCTGAAAATAGTGATAAAGAAGTCACTTATGATTTAGAGAAACTTAGAAAAATCAAAGATGAATATTGTGATGGCTTATCTCATAAAGTAATTCTTGGTGTTAGAGGTGAAGACATTTCGATTTCTAAAGAAGGATACCCTGTAAAAATTACTTTAGTTGAACTTTTAGGAAGTGAAAGCCATATACATGTTAATTTTGGTAACGAAATTGATGATGTTGCTGGAAATGTCGTCATCAAACTTTTGGGAAGAATTAACGAAAAAGTTGGTGATACCATCAACATTCAATTCAAAGAAGAAAAAATTCATCTTTTTGATCAAGAAACGACTAATTCAATAATGGAAAGATCATTTTTAAATAAATAAATTTTAGGAGGATAAAAAATGAAATTTAAAAAAATAGCATCCATACTTCTCGTAGGAGCTGGAATTTTCACCTTAGGATCCTGTGGCGGAGGCAATGGTGGTGGTGGAAATGACGGAAATACTACACGTATTAATTTTTGGTTTTTAAGTTCAGATACTAATAATACAAAAATGAAAGCTTTGGTTGATTCTTACAATAATGGAAGAGGAAAGGAAGATGGTGTATTCGTTAAAGCTACACCACAAACTGATATTTCTTCTAATTCATACCAATATTGTACTGGACAATATCGTGCTGATATTGTTTTCTGTCAAGATCGTTATTTCTTTAATAATGTTAATCAAGGTTTTTATGTAAATTTAGATAAAGAGTATTTTAATAATCCAGAAAAACAAGATTTAATATTAAAGGATGATAATGGCCAACCTTTATACAATAAAGATGATGTAAGACCTGGTAATATTGACAGATTTAGATTTAATGTTGAAACATTAGAAGGCGGTTTAGGCCAAGATCTTTATGCCTTACCATTTGGTGCAGGTGCTTCTGTTATTTTTTACAATGCCTCAGCTTTAGAATCTGGTAATGTAAATATCATTCACGTAACAGAAGACGAATTAGACGCTTATAACAAAGAACATGGCACAAACTTTGCTGCTAGAGGCTATGCCGAATATACAACTGATTATTTGACAGGCGATGCCAAAAACTTTAAAGCATCTACCAACTTAGATGGTGAAAATGTAGTAAAAGTTTTTAATGATCGTATTCCAATGTCATTTAAGGAAATGAATACTTTATCAAAGAATTTTTCTAAATCTTGGAATCAATCTTCACCAACAACATATGGTATTGCTAATGAATGGTGGTTCTCACATGGTTGGGCAGTAGGAGGAGACTGTGCTGCTTGGGATTACGATTTAAACAAAAATGTATTTACTTTAGGCGATGAAAATCCAAGTTATTTTGTCACTAAAGATTGCACAATAAATGGTGTTGCATATAAAGCTGGTGAAACTGTTCGTTATAATGGGCGTAAATATTTAGCCAATAATGGGCTTGGCGACTTAGCAGATTCACTTCACGAAATTCCATCTCAATACGATCAATTTAGAGAATTTGTTGCTTTATCTCATGCTAAAAATGCTGCAGTTGATTCTAAAGGTGAATTAGGTAGTGAAGGTATGAAAATATCTCCAACTCCAGTTTTCCAAAATACAGGTAAAGTTCAATATTTTACAACCCAAGAAACTTTAATGGTTGTTGATGGCAACGCTTCAATTAAAACACTATATGATGCAGTTGGTGGCGAAAATCCAAGATTTGAATATGATGTTTGCCCACTTTATACTTTCCGTGAATTTGAAGATGAAGGTAATGTTGGTGCTGAAAACATTAGAGTTATTGGGAAAGATTATGGCGATGAAAACGGTGGAGTATTTGAAGGCAAAGTTCTTGAAATGAACGGCACTAAAGTTGAGGTTGCTCCAAGCGGATCAAGCAACAACTTTGGATATGCTATTCCTGCAAATTCAAGATATAAAGATGCAGCATTTAAATTCTTACAATACCTTTGTTCAGAAGAAGGTGAAAGTTATCTTGCTGATGGTTATGATTTAGTTCCATCTCATTCTAATGAAAGAACACAACAAGCTTTTTATAAACTAAGTGAAGAAGGAGATAGAGGAGCTTTAAATATTGAAAATTATTGGTCAGTTTTATACCAAAGTGACAATACATACATTGGCGACTGGTCTTATTTTGAACAAGGCGAATGGATTAATCAATGGTCAACAATTTTAAACGATGCAGTTAGAGGTGGAAGAATGGGTTTAGATGATTTCTTCCAACAAATAACAAGTTCAACTAACAATTCGTTAGCCTCATTAAAATTTAAATATTATCACAAAGATTAATTTATGGAGTTTAGTCTAAATAATAGAAAATTATCTACTAATATAAGAAAGAAGAAAAGGCTCACTCGTGAGGCAATGTGGGCCTACATCTTCGTAGGAATACCAATTTTAGGTTATATTTTCTTTAATATATTTCCTTTAGCGATTTCCTTTTTTATTCAATTTTTCGATATGGAGTATTCCGACTTATCGACACTACAATGGAATAATTTCGCAAACTTCGCTGAGGTATTCACTGATACAAAATTTTATTTATCAATAGGTGTATCATTTCTATTATGTTTAAACCAATTAATTTCGCTTTGTATAGCCTTATTAATGTCGGTTTTATTAAGTAAAAAACCTTTTGGTCACAAAATATTTCAAATTATTTATTTTATTCCATATATTTGTTCTTCAATTGCTGTTTCATTAATGTGGATTTGGATGTTTAACGAAGACTATGGAATTATAAATAGCGTTTTACAGGCCTTTGGTCTATCTCCAGTAAAATGGTATCACGATTATGGTGCTTATCCTTGGATGATCATTATTGCTTGTATATGGCAAGCCCCAGGTTATGGAATTGTTATGTATAAAGCTGCATTAAGTGCGGTAAATCCATCTTTATATGAAGCTAGTGATATTGATGGTGCAAATGCCTGGAAGAAATTTACTCATATTACTTTTCCAGCAATTGCCCCAACAACATTTTTCCTTCTTATGACCGGCATTATTAATGGTTTGCAAACCTTCGATATGGCTCAAATGTTTGCCGCTAGAGGGCCTGATGCATGGGCTGGCTATGCAGGACCTGGCAACATGGGATTAACAACAGTTCTTTATATTTATAACAAAGGCGCTGTTGGAATTGGCGGAGATATGCCTGTTGCAAGTGTTATGAGTTGGGCATTATTTGTAATCATTTTCTTTATATCAATGATTAACTTCTATCTAAGAAAGAAATGGGTGGATGAATAATATGGAAATGACATTAACAAATAGAAGAATTGCTACTCCTGAAGAAAGAAATGCAAGAAGAAAAAGTCGTACAACCAAATTAATTTGGAAAATTGTAATTTTTGCAGCTTGTTTATTTTATGCATTTCTTTTGATGGTTCCATTTTATACAATTTTTGTCCAATCAATTACACCATATGATGAAACAATGGCTCAAATGAGTTTTATTTGGTGGCCAGAAAATGTTAATTTTGATAGTTATACAAACATTTTCTTAAACGATCCAAACCTTATTTGGGAAGGCTATTCATCAATTGCTGTCGGTTTTTTAAATACTATATGGTCTAGCTTGATATGTTGTTTTGCAGGGCTTTTTGTCTCTGGCTTAGCAGCATTCGCTTATGCAAAACTTAAATTTAAAGGCAAAGAAGTTCTTTTCATGATTATGTTAATCACAATCATGATTCCTACTGGAACTTTAAGCATCCCATCTTACATTTTCTACGATTCACTGGGATGGGTACCTGGATATGCTCCTTTAATTATTCCTAGTTTATTTGGCTCAATTATGACTATCTTCTTTTTAAGAAGTTATATGATGTCAATTCCAACAGAAATAGTTGAAGCTGCAAAAATTGATGGTCTTGGGCCTTTCACAATTTATTGGCGAATTATGATTATTGAAACAATGCCAGCATTTATTGCTCAATTTATATTCGCTTTTGTTGGTAATTACAATAACTACCAAGGTCCATTACTTTATTTAACTGGCGAACCAAAAACGTATACTTTGCAACTTGCTGTTTCAATGATGCAATCATCATTTGGACAGCCAGCTGAACAATGCGCTATTGCGATTTTCTCTTTAGTGCCATTATTAATTGTTTATTTAATTTTCCAACGTTTCTTTATTGAAGGAATTGCTGTTGGAGGAGGAAAAGAATAATTTTGGGAGGATAATATGCATAAGAAAATTCTTTTACCTTTATGTGCTACCTTTTTAAGTCTTACGCTTGCAAGTTGTGGTGCACAAGATCTCACGATTTATCGTATTGGATACGATTCAATGACTGATATCGACGAAACAACTGGAAAAGTAAAATTCGATGAAAATATTTTTTATCGTAATGATCAAAAAATATATGGACCAGATCCATCGGTAATTCAAATTACTGATCCTGAAGACCCAGATTATGGTATGTTTTATCTTTATGCAACTACTGGGGCTGGTTTTAAAGGCTACAAAAGTACTGATTTAACCAATTGGGAACCTATTGGACCTGTCTTATCTTATCAAGAAACGTCTAAATACCCAAGTCAATCGGTTTGCTTACAAAGTGATTGCTGGGCACCTGAATGTATTTATGATGAAGATACAGGTTTATATTATTTCTTCTGTAGCGCATCACCAGATACCTCATATTCTGGAATGAAATACATCCCTTATGTTGCTGTTGGAGAAACTCCTAGAAAGTTTGAATTCATTCAACACACAGATTATCGTTGGATAGATGGTACACCTCTTGTTGACCATGCAAAAGAAAATACTTTCTTACAATATTCAACATGGGATCCATACAAAATGAAGAGAGCGTATGAGCATTTTGGATATAACAGTAATAGAGATTATCCTACTGGAATTGATTTCCATCCTTTTAAGGATCCTCAAACAGGAAAGAAATATTTATTCTGGGCCGATGGTGATATTTTTGCTTGCGAAATGGAAGATTGGTTAACACCAAAATATGAAACATTAACTCATATAACTGACCAACTTCATAAAACAAATGACCCAAATAGTAGTAAGCCTACATATGAAAATAGTCAAATTAATGAAGGACCACAAGTTTTATATCATAAGGACAAAAATGGGAAAGGACATTATTATTTAACTCTTTCTATTAATGGTTATGGCGATAGAACATATTCTGTTATTCAAGCTGTTAATGATGGTTCTTCACCTTTGGCTCCATATACAAAATTAAATGAAGCAGAAGGAGGTTTATTACTTTCAACTGATGCTTCATTAAGAGATGATGTTTCAGGTCCTGGACATCATGGCTTTATAACTGTAAATGGCCAACTTTATATGATTTACCATAAACATAACGATCCAAATGTCGGTGGTGGTAATAGACATCCTAATGTTGACCCTGTTAAGTGGTTAACTATAAAAGACGAAAAAGGTGAAGACTTAGATATTTTGTATGTCAACGGACCTACAACTTCAATTCAACCTTTACCTGAATTTGCTAGTGGATATAAAAATGTCGCACCAGAGGCAGAAATTAAAGCAACAAATTTAGTAGATGGTTCGAGCGCAAAGTATATGACAGATGATTTCTTGCAAATCAACCGTGCTGCTAATGAAGCTTGTTATTCAAAATATGTTAAAGCCAGTGAATTTAAAGATACAACTACAATTGAACTTGAATGGCAAGAAGTTCAAAAAGGCGTGAAAGCCGTAATGGTTTATAACTCAATTTACATGGAAAATGCTTTTTATGATGTTGATAGGATTGAATTTGAAGTAGTTAATTCAGATGGAACAACAACACTTAAAGGTATTGAAAATGTTCCATTTGATTGGGTGGGCGCAACCAGTGCTCTTGATGTTGATGTCATTCGTCCAGGCTTTAGTGCTGTTGCAGAATTTAACCCACTCGATATTAAGAAAATGACTTTAACAATTTCTCCTGCTACAAAAGAAGAGGTTCCTGCTCATGGTGGTTATGATTCTGCGATTACCTTCAGCGAATTATGCGTTAATGAAATTAAAGTTTTAAGCAAAACTAGCAATGCTGAATAACGAGGAGTGAAATATGAGAAGAAAAAATTATTTTGCATTAGCTACCTTATTAGTTGGAGTAACAGGTATCACAAGTTGTGGTGGTGTTACCGAAAATTGGGTAGATGATCCTAATGGCAAATTTGATGGATATACAAATCCTACAATACCTCTACCTGAAAGAGGATCTTTAAAAGATACAATTACCATTGATGGCAAATTTGATGAAAGTATTTATAAAGATTTGGTTTGGCTAGAAAGAACGGATCCAACAAGTGGAATGGCTGTTAGAACAACAACTACTGTTGATGATAAAGGTTTATATTTAGCTTTTGATGTTGATGATAGTTTGCTATTTGCTAACCCATTAAGAAAATCATTTGAAAATAGTGGCGTTGAATGTTATTTAGCCTTAAATAATCCAACAACAATCGAATCAAATGCTTATGAAATTGATTTTTCTCTTGATGGAAAAGTTTATCCAAAATTACAATTCCGTGGAAACTGGGAAGGTCTTGATGCTCCATATGAATATGCGCCTTTCGAAGCTTTTGCAGTAAAAGGTGGCGATGGTAAAGTCAACACCACTGTACAAAAAGAAGGCTATACAATTGAAGCTTTCATGCCTTGGGAATATTTTGAAAAAATGCAAAATATCACCTTACCAGAAAACAAAAACGATATCATAATCAATTTACATCCTGCTTTAATTCAATCAAATAGTTATGATGTAGGCAGTGGTCGTATTTGGTGGGATACTGCAAGTTCTAAGAATGGTTTTGGTTGGGGAAATCCACAATCTTGGTTTATTTTCACAAATGAAGGTTTAAAACACGTTGATTTTGAATCAGAAGTTAGCGAAGGCGGAAGCATTTCGTACACCGAAAAATACGTTGAATATCAAGGAAACGTTACAATTAATATTGATGTTGAAGAAGGATATAGAATAAAAGATCTTTCTGTAAATGGTGAAGATTATCTTCCATCTATTTCATACAAAGAAGGTAAACCATTTATTACTTTAATGAGTGTAGTTGAAGATACAAAATTAGTTTTAAATTTCGAACCAATCCCTGAAGATGTTAATGATGTAACAAAGAAAATTAGTTACGAAGATATTCAATTAGATGATGGCGATTCATTAAGATTTGAGTTATTCGCTCAAGGCGTTTCATATGATGTAGAAGTTAACGAAGATAACACTTCGTATACAGTCAAGAATGTTCCATCAGACATTGTTGGTGAAATGACTGTCTATTCTACACTTCATGGCTATGCTATTCAAAGATTTGAAATAGACGGAGAAGATAGTTTACCAGATATTACAATTAATAAACATGTTTATGGTGGTGATCGTTCTATCGCAATTAATGACATGGCAACTCATGGCACACAAGCAAAATTTGCTGACGTTTCTGGTGATTTTGATAGTCTTATTTCTAGTAAAAATAATGCATTACATCTTAACGTCAAAATTGAAGGCGATCTTGACGAAGAAGGTATCTTAATTCCAAACGAAGATCCAGCAAGATACAATGTTGAATTTAGATGTTGGTTCTATAAGAAAGAAGATAAAGTCAATACTATTGGTGAATTTAATTTTCAAATCCTACAATGGGATGGCGTATGGCGTGTTAAAGTAATGGGTGATCAAAAAGAGGGCAATGATATTGAACATATTTTCTGGAACCCATCTGCTAAACCAGAAGAAGGAAGTGTTGAATTTGAAATGGCAAAAAATTTAGGTACCAAAGGACTTAATTTAGTTTACTGTACAACACAAGAAGATTACTCACTCTTGTATCAAAGAGATGGTGGAAGTTATGTCGAACTCTTAACTCAACCTTTCAAAAATAAAGGCGAGGTTATGTGGCAATACATTGATCTTACTGATGCTAATGAAACAAATCCTAACTTTATAACTTACGTTTCAAATGCTGCAGTATATCAAGGGCAAACTAAGGAGGATCTCCTTAAGTAAACAATTAGTATTTGTGGGCAATTTTCTAGATTGTCCACAAATATAATTGAGTTTTGCAAGGTTTTAATATAATTAGAGGAAAAATTATGAAGAAAAAACTTTTAGCAGTTGCGTTAAGCAGCTTGATGATATTAGGCGTTGGCTCGGCACTTACAAGTTGTGGAGAAGTATCGAATTTTGATGAAGTCCCTGTTGAAAATATCGAAGCTAAAGTCGTTGTTAATGATAATTTTACAACAACAACTTTAACAGGAATTAAAAATGGTGATTTAGTCAAAGTCGGAACAACTATTTCTTTTAAAGTCGAAGCTAGACTTGAAGGATATACAGTTAGTGAAGTTATAATTAACGGAAAAGCACAAACTTTATCAAGTGATGGCAACTATACATATACCGTAACTGAAGATGATATCAAACTTGGTGAAGTTAAAATTTTTACTTATGCTAAAAAGGATGTTTATGTAATTAGTGGCACTATCACCATGGGCGGAGAAAAATTCCCAACCGAATATTTAGATTATTCAAGTTTATATTTTAAAGATGATTTAGAATCAACTAGATCTGCTTATTTAACTGTTGATGCTGATGGTCAAGTTTCTTATCAAATTACAGTTGATAAGGCTAGAACATATACAATTTCATTTAAAACACTTTCTCTTAACTATAATGGCAGTAATAATTTTAAAACTGTTACATTAGAAGAAGGAGTTAAGTTTGATAAAGATGGCAGCAAGGATTTTAAATTACCAGAAAAATTCTTAGGTGATAATTTTATTTTCAATGGTGTAGGAACTGTTGAACTTCCATTTAATGGCGGCACTGCTCAAAAACAAATTTTTAACTTTATTCAAAATGGTCGTATTGCAGAAGATTTTACATTTGGTTTGAATTTAAAAATAAAAGCTCCACTTCCTTTAGTAAAAGATGGTGAAATTACAAAAGATCCATTTGATGGAGCTTTAGAAGAGACCGGCAATAAGATGTTGTATGAAATCTTATTATGGAGCGATGGAACGGGCACAGATTCTTTCCCAGCCGTTTCATTTGACAATGGCGTATGGTCAATTTACATGTCATTAAACGGAAGAACTAGCGAAAAAGTTCTTTTACCTGCAGAAATCGTTTCTAAGCTTGATAGTAATGATGGACTTAACATCTTTGTTCAAAGAGATAGCAACTTCTATTCAATTTATGTCATGAATGGCGAAGAGATAATTGAAGCTAAATTAGAAGACCCAACTTTTGCAACTGGCTTACTTGCTTATGTAGATGGAAAAATTAATTTTGAAAGCGATAGTTTTGATGCTGGTGTTTTTGGCGATGGATTTGGTGCGACATTTTCAGCTTTAAAAGGAGAAGCAATTCCTTATAAGAGAGTTAGCTTAACTGGTGCAATAGAACTTAATGATGGTATTGATTATGATACTGAGATTAGTGGCAAGCAATTCAATTTAAGAAGTGGAAACGACTTAACTGGAACTTTAGAAGTTTTAAAGCTTGAAGATGGAACATATCAATATAAGGCTACAGCTCCAAAAAATAATAGTTACAAAGTTTCTTTATCAACAGGTTCAAATAAACGTATTGAATCATTAGATAACTTAAGTTTTGGTGAAGAAGATGGAACCGGTCCAAGTATCAAACTTTATAAATCTATTTTTACAAGTAGCGGAAATATCAAAGTTAAAGATGCTCAATTATTTAACGCGGATCATGTTGGTGGAATAGGTGATTTTACAAATGATTTTGCTTATACAACAACCGTTGTTCAAAATAATATTTCAGCAAGCTTGGTATTTGATGAAAACGATAATTTCAAACAAGCCGCTACTTCCGGACTATATAATGGTCGAGATGATAAAAATGTTGTTAGATTTACTGAACAATGGTGGTGTAGAAATAAAAAGAATTGGGAAGATACAAATAACCAAGAATTCTCTTGGGCAATTGTCTGGCGTAATAATGCTTGGATGATTGAAGCATATACTAATTTCCCGCAAAAACAAGATGTTTCGGGAGGTATTACTTATAGAGATCGTTTAAGCAAACAAGAAGTAAGAAATTTAATTAGTTCAACAGGTCTTAAAATTGAATTAAGAAAAGTTGGAAATAATATGAGTATTATTACTACCACATCCGATGGCGTTAAACATGATCATGGCTTCTGTTATTTCCCTGAAGAGTATTATCCAAGATACATTGATGGTAGAAGATGGGATACCGATACAACACTCGATGCTAGTGGCAAAGAATCTTCTATAACTAAAGACCCAACATTTATTCAACTTGGTGATGTTAACCCAAGTGAAGAACTTATTGGTGCTAAAGGCTTCACAAAAGAAGACTTTGATGATCAAAGTGTCTTAAATTATGAAGTACGTGGCCCAAAAGATAACGATACAAATAAGGATATTGATTTGATTAAATTCGGCGGTGTAGGTGGTGATGCTATTGGAACAATGGTATCAACAATTGAAATGAAAGTTGATGGCATTACCGATAAAAAACCAGATGGAGAAAATATTTCGTTTAAATTCTGCTATAGATTCTGGGGAAATGCTGGCCTGCCAACTCCTGAAATCAAATTTGTTCCTAATGGAGATACTTATAATGCACAACTTTGGAATGGCGGTGACTGGCTTGGTGGTAATATTGAGTTTGCTAATGGGGCTAAAGAGTATACTTTAAGTCAAGAGCAACTTGACGCATTAGAAGATGGCTCAGAAACTCTTTATGGTGTAATTTCTATGATTGATGGTAATAGACAATTACGTTTCTACATGGAAAATGGCAATAAAATCGACCATGTCTATACATGGACTTTAAGTAATAATAATATAGCGAGACTTTGTGGATATAGACTTGGCTGTGATGATGGCAGTGCAACATATCAAGGTTATAAAGGATGTACAGTTACTATCGATCCTGCGCTCTATGCATTAAATGATTTTAATGCAGATATTAATGATATTGCTGCAGCAATCGAAGCAAAAAATAATATTAAATAACTTGATTTTGGGTGGTATTTTCCACCCAAAATCTTATTTGGGTATGAATATGAAATATAACGTTAAAAACTTTACAAATGAAGAAAAAATTAAATTAGTCATTGGAAAAAATGGCTGGCAAACCAATGATTTAGGTGGAAAACTTCCATCTGTTTTGGTAAGTGATGGCCCTCTTGGGGTCAGAAGTAATTTTGATAAAAACCACATTCAACATCCTCAAGATTTACCATCAACTGCATACCCAAGTTTTGAAGTTTTGTCTCAAACTTGGAACTTAGATTTAGCAAGAAAATATGGAAATATGATTGCTGATGATTGCATAGATAGAAATATTGATATAATTTTGGCGCCCGGAATTAATATCAAAAGAAACCCACTTTGTGGAAGAAATTTTGAATATTTCAGTGAGGATCCATATTTAGCAGGTCATTTTGGGAAAGAATACATACTTGGTGTTCAAGAAAAACATGTTGGAACAAGTTTGAAACATTATTGTGCAAATAATAGTGAATATCAAAGAGTTTGGGCATCAAGTGAGGTTGACGAACGTACACTAAACGAAATTTATTTAAGAAACTTTGTTTATTGTTTTGAAGCAAAACCTTGGACTCTTATGTGCTCATATAATCTGTTAAATGGACTTAGAATGAGCGAAAACGAGCCTCTTTATAATTATGCTCAAGAGAATGGATTTGATGGGATTATTATATCCGATTGGTCTGCAGTTAAAAATGCGCCTAAATCAATTAATAGTGGTTTAAGTTTAATAATGCCTTTTGAAGATAAAATATACGCTCAATTAGAAAACGGATTAAAAGATAACTCAATTAATCTTCAAAAACTTGATAAAGCAGCCCAAAATGTTTTAGATTTGATATCTAAAAATGAGGAGGAAAAGAAATTAAGAAAAGTTTCATCAACAGTTGAAGAAAGATCTGCTTTCTCTCAAATGGTAGCTGAAGAAGGCATTGTTTTATTGAAAAATGATAACGTTTTGCCTTTAAAAGCTAAAGATAAGGTTATTGTCGGTGGATACCCTACTGAGCATTATGTATTTGGTGGAGGAAGTAGCAACGTCCCTTTAAAAGGAGAATTTGTTACTTTATATCAAGCATTTAAAGATTTAAAAGTTGACGTTGATACTGGCGAAGTTATTTGGACTGATCATGGTTATAATAAAGAATTAGGCAACTTTAAAGAATTCTATAATAAATGCGTTGATAAAGATGTTATTGTTTTAGGTGTAGGTTTTAATAATCATCGTGTTTTTGAAGGAGCGGATTTACAAAATATATCTTTAACTAACGAAGAAATATTAATAATTGAATCTTTACGTAAATTACATAAGAAAGTTGTCTTAGTTGTTTATGGAGGCGGAGCTATTGACTTAACTTATGAAAGTCAATTAGTCGACGCAATCTTATATGTAGGATTCGGTGGAGAAAATGTTTCTAAAGCGATTGCAAATATTTTAGTAGGTAAAGTTAATCCAAGTGGAAAATTAACTGAAACATTTGCTTGCTTAGATGACTATCCTTCAGCATTTGCTTATAAAGATGAAAGCTTAGTTTGCTATAAAGAAGGCTTAAATGTTGGCTATCGTTATTTTACTACTGAAGACATTGATGTGCTTTTTCCATTTGGCTTTGGATTAAGTTACACTGATTTTGAATATTCTAATTTAAAAGTTACAAATTATGGCGAAAAAGTTGAAGTTGAAGTAGATGTCAAAAACGTTGGTCAAGTCGATGGCAAAGAAGTTGTGCAACTTTATATTAGTGATTTAACAAAAGTTGTATATCGTCCTTTAAGAGAGTTGAAAGGCTTTAAAAAAGTTTTCTTAAAGAAAGGCGAAAAGAAAACCGTTAAATTAGAACTTGAAAGAAAAGATTTTGCTTTTTATAGTATTAATTATCACAAATTCATCGTCAATGATGGAACGTATGATATTGAAATTTGTAAAAATGCAAACGAAGTAATTGTATCAAAAGCTATTAAATATAAGTAAATATATGCAATATCAAAGTTTATATAAATATTCAAGTTCTGCAAGGTTTTCAAAAAAATTTGGAGCTTATTTAATTGAATTATTTATAGTTTTGATATTAACTTTAGTTCTTTATTCAGTTGCTGACTTTACAATATCTAATGCAAAAGATTCAGTCTTTTATAATATGAGTGAAGAATTAAACGAAAAAGAGTATAAGTTATTAAGCTACGTAAAAGAATCTAAGCTTAGTTATTATGATGAAAAAATTAATAATCTAGCTTCAAGTAATACCATTGTTGGAGATTATATTTATTCAATTGTTTTGACTTCTTTGCATTACTTCGATGAAGAAGGTAAAAATGAAAGTCATTATGATAGCGGAACCTATGTTTACGATGATTTAGATAAAAACATCGAACATGATCGAGTAAGATTTTATTACGAAACTTTTAAGGTTAATAATCAAAAAGATTATAGTGGTTTCAATCAAAACCAATGTGGACTTGATTATTATCAAAAAATAATCTTTGATGGTGTCAAAAATGAAGAAAGTGATTACTTCACTTTAGCTGAAAGTGGCTATCCAATTTTAAATAAAAATGTTGCGATTGCTTGTGATGCCTATATCACAGAGCAGTTGCAATTCGTTACTTTAGATGAAAAAGAATACAATGGTTACGTTATTTATACTGATATATACACCTCTTATTATTCAATTTTCACTGATGCAATGAATGATTTTTTATTAAATTATGAGCCATATCATTCTTTATATTTAGAATTTGGAGAAAGTAGAGATCGACTTGTTAGTTACAAAATCATTTTATTAATGGTAATTTATGCATTAATTATATTGATCTATTTTAGCATTATCCCTTGCTTTATAAAAAATGGACAAACAATCGTCGATAAGATCATGAAAATAGGATTTATAAGGAAAAATGGTGATACAATCGCTTGGTATCAAAATTTTATTAAATTTATTTCTTATTTTTTATCTTACTTTGTTGTAAACGCTTTTGTATTTACTTTACTTTATAACAACAATTCTATAGCCTTTTTAAATTTTAAATTATTTGGCTTTATGCCATTTTATGTTTTATACATTATTTCAATTGTTTATCTAATCGCGAATGCTTGTTTTGGCGCCTTTGATAAAAAATACTATCAAACATTAGGTGAAAAAATGAGTTTCATGATCGGAAAGTTTATTGGAGATTAAACTAATATGAAAAAATTTAGAAATGTATTGATGATAAGCGCTTTGTTTGCTGGAATGCTTTCAATAAGTGCTTGCGGGAATGGGAATAAAGAGGAAAGTGATGTTACTACTAGTGAAAAATTAGTTGTAAAAGATGTAACAGTTGCTAGGGGTCAAACTCTTGAAATTGAATTCACTTTGCCTTCTTCTTATGAAGGTGATGATGAACTTAAATATTCATTTAGTGGATACAATATTTTAATTGAGGGCAATTCAGTAACTGGTTTAAAAGAAAATACTGAAACTAAAGTTAAAGCAACAACTTCAGATGGCAAATATTCAACATATTTTAATGTTAGTGTTACTGAAAGTGTTTTTTCTGTTGATGATTTAATTTTATATACTGGTTTTGATGCAAAGCCTAATATTAAATTTGATGGGGAAGGAACTGTTACTTTTAAAGTAGTTGACGAAAAAATCGCTACATATAGCAAAGAAGAAAATTTGTTCCAAGGAATTAAAGTTGGCAAAACTAAAGTTGAAGCAACAGTTGATTCTTATTCAACATCATTCTTTATTACAGTTACAAACATGCCTGATAGAATTTCAGGAAGAGTAGAAACAATAAAAAATACCTTAAAAGAACAAAACTACCCACAAAACCAAACTATTTTTGTTGGAGATTCTTTCTTTGATCCATGGTCATGGTCAAATTTTTACTCTTTATATGAAGGTAAGAACGTTAACTTATTAGGCGTAAGTACAGCTCAAAGTATTGATTGGGACATTTTCTTACAAAGTTTTATTGTTGACTTAAATCCTAAAAATATTGTTTTACATTTGGGAACAAATGATATTTTCGATGCTGGATATAACGACACACAAACTTATGAAAATATGAAGACTTTGATAGACAATATTTTAGAAGAAGTGCCAAATGCCAAACTTTATTATTTTGGTATTGAACCAAGATATTCAGGCGGAACAACTAAAAATAATTACTGTAAAAATGTAAATGAGTTGTTGATTAAAAATATTACGAATGAACGTTTTGTTTATTTAGATAGTCCAGCTTTATGCTATAACGAAGATGGAACAGTAAAAGGTGAATTTTTTAGAGATAATGTTCACCCAAAACTTGAAAACTACACTGAATATGTGAGATTACTAAAAGAGGCAAATATTGAAATTGATGATAAATAAACTTTTATATGATTAAAAAACTTATTTTTAAAGAAAGATATAAAGATAGAGAATCTCCCCATTTCTTTGAGTTTGAATCACTAGATGGAAAACTTTCTGAAAATCAAATAGGATTTGGAGAGGTTGAATACGTTGAAGGCTCAATTTATCGTGGAAGTTTAATTTATATTGACGGACACTTTGAAAAATATGGTTTTGGTGAGTAAAATTTCTTATCATCTAGCATTGATTCTGCTTCTGTCGGCGGCTTATTAAATGATAAATTATATAAGTTTGTTGGCTTTTATGATTACCGCAAAACGCAGTGGATATATGGCAATGGAATATTATATTTTTTGGATAAAGATAATAAACCTTCACATTTTATCAAAGGCTTTTTTCAAGGCACGATAGTGATAAACAAATTTAAGGATTTTGATAAAACACTTTTGTTGCCTGGCTTTTCACCCGATATGGAGATTGAGCAAAAGTTATATTTTCCAAGAGCAAAAACATTAGGTGAAAGAATTGATAAATTATCTAATAGAAAGGTTGATTCTTTATTAATCGGTGACTCTTGGTTTGAATTTTATGACGATCCTAATCAATATGGCGTTGAAGGGCCTTTTAAAAAATCTTGTAAACAAAAAAGTGTTTTTCCGCTTGGCATAGGTGGGGCAACCTTCGAAATCTATAATAGATATTTAAATGATCTCTTGAGTAAATTTTCCTTTGAAAAGATTATAGTTCATTTAGGTTTTAATGATGTACATTTAAATCCAAAATTTAATAAAATAGTGAAGAATTGCGAAATTTTTATTGAAAGAATCGAAAAAATTAATCCGAATGTTGATGTTTATTTTTTGAGTGTTGAACCTTCACCATGCTTTAAAAATTTCTTTAAAAAGGAAACAAAGTTAAACAATTACTTTCAAAAAATTGCTACTGAAAACAAGAAAATTCATTTTATTGATAATCGAGATATGTTTTTATCAGTTATTAATGATGATAAAGAATTTAAATCTTTATTTATAAATGATGGCTTGCATCTATCATTAAAAGGATATGATAAATGGGAGAAATATTTTTTAGACATTATTGATTAGTGCCATAGAGATATTAATTATTTTACCTAAAAAACTATTTTAGTTTTGAGGATTGAATATGGAAGTTAAAGGCAATGCTTTTATATCAAAAATTAAAAAAATATTCGCGTTTCAAGATTTAACAAATGGTCGACCTTTTAAAACAATAATTTTATTTGGCTTTCCTATTTTGATATCGAATCTTTTAGGAACTAGTCTAAGTTTAATTAATACGCTAGTTTTAAAATCTACAGTTGGTAGTAATAGCGTAGTTGCAATGAATCAAACTGGAGCGATTAATTCTCTTTTGTTTCAATTTAGTTTTGGTTGCGCGAGCGGATTTTCAGTTATTGGCTCACAAAAAGCTGGCGCAAAAGATATTGAAAGTTTAAAAAAAGTTTTAAATGTTTCAATAGTATTGACCACAATAATCGCAATAATAATTTCTATATTAGGGCTTTCATGCATTGACCCATTAATGAATTTTTTAAATATAGATGCTATTTTTTATGAGAAAGCAAAAACTTATATCTTAATAATTTTAGGGTTTTTTATCTTAAACGCCTTAAACAATTTAGTTAGTAACTTTTTACGTGCATTAGGTAACTCCACTTTTCCTTTAATAGTAAGTTTATCGACTTCTTTATTAAACATTTTATTGGTGTTTTTGTTTACAGCACAAAATTTACTTTCATTAGATACATTAGGATGTGGGATAGCTAATACAATCGTTATTTTTTTAAGTTTGTTGATAAACTATTTTTATCTTATAAAGAAACATCCATCTCTTAAATTTTCTTTTAAATCTGCTAAATTTGACAAAACTATTTATTACGATTTATTAAAGCTAGGTTTGCCACTCGGTTTTCAATGGTCGATTTTATTTATTGGTAGTTTTGTACAAAATAGCCAGATTAATTTATATGGTCCAGACGCAAGTAGTGCAATGACTTGTTATTCGCAATTTGAAAATTATTTGACGATAGTTTTTAGTGTTTTAGCGAGTTCATTGTTAACATTTGTCGGGCAAAATTATGGCGCTAGAAAATATAAAAGGATACGAAAAGGAATACTTGAAGCTTCTTTAACAGCGATTATTTTATATGTTGTAATTTGCTTAATTGGAATAGTAAGTGCAAAATATGTACCTTATATTTTCTTAAATGCTGAAGATATAAATTCAGAAATTGTTTATTACGTTTCAATATATCTTTATATAATTTCTCCGTCTTTAATTATGCAAGCACTTTTAATGATTTCCAGAAGTAGCTTGCAAGGAATTAAAAAGCCTTTGATTCCGTTTTTAAGTGGTATTGGTGAATTAATAGCACGAATAGTAGTCTGCTTTTTATTACCTTATTTAATTGACAATAATTATCAAACTACTCATTCAGATAGTAGTTACATTGGTTTATGTTTTTCAAATCCAGCTGCTTGGTTAATTAGTTTTATTCTTATGGGAGGTGCAACTTTAATATTTATAATTTTTAACAGTAAGTTTAAGGAAAATGGAATTATAGAAAAATAAATTAAGAATAAAAAAAGAGAGGCAATTTTAGAACAACAGAATTTACTTCAAACTATGATAAAAATAGCAATTCTTTCAAGATTAATATTTCAAAAGCTAATGGCGAATTTAAAGATAATATTAAAGAAAGAGAAATTATTTTTAAATACAATCTATTTAAAGGGTTGGATACAGTAAAAGAAGTTCTTCTAAATGGCAAACCTATTAAGTTTGGAATTTTCCAAAAAGATGAATCTTTAATGCCTTTATCATTTGGAGAAAGAAGTAGGTGTTATAATACTTTGGTAATTAAATTTAAAGAAAAAATTGACGAACAATGCCAAATTGAAGTTAAATTAAATTAGATAAAAATAAAAGCTACATTTCTTAAAAATATTTGAGTTTTGTAGCTTTTTTCTTTAATTTAAAATGTTTTAATACCAAAAATATATCTCTAGAATTCTATTTCCATTCCATCGTAAGAAATTATAATGTTAAAAGGCTTTGCAGCTTTTGCTAAATCTTCATATGTGGCTTTTCCGTTATGTGAGAAGTGGTTGCTCACTATAATTGTTTTGTCATCAATTATTCCTTCTTCTTTTAGTCTATTTATTAATTCTATATTTACATCCAAAGACATGTGATTATCACGCCAGCCTTTTAATAGTGCACCAGTACAATCTAAAGAAATAAAATTTAATGGCTTTAAAGTTCTTAATTCATCAATTACATCCTCAAAAAAGAAACCACTATCATGTCCATAAACCATTTTTTTATCATCTTTTTCGATGTAATAAATATATGGTGAACTAGTGAAATCATGATTTGCTGGCAGTGGAATAACTTTATATGAAGCAATTTGATATTCTTTAAATGGTTCAAGAAAATGATTTTTTAACACATTTGAATTAACACCTTTGAGATCGAAAGCATCACCTAGCATTTTAAAACTTCTTAAACCTGCGTGAAATGTAATTGAATAATCATCGTTTGGATGAGAAAAATCATGCCCTCTTAATTGCATAATATCACTTATATAGAGGTGATCATCATGAGAATGAGTAATTAGGCAATTTCTAATTTTATTCCAATCCATTTTATAAGTGTAATAGTGTGATAAAGTATCACAATTAAAGTCAATCAACAAATCATCATTAATTAAAGCTTGGGATCTGGTTCTTAAATTTTTGCCACCAAGTTTTAATGATTTTTTACAGGTTTCACATTCACAAAATAGAGCGGGAATTCCTTCATAAGCCGCTGTGCCAAGATATTTAATTTTCATAACTTTATTTTAACTTATAGCAACATTAACGTTAAAGTATTTTGATATTTACCATAATTTCTTTAACATTGTTTAAATTATTTTTATGAATCTATGCTAAAACCGTTATTTTACTTTTTAAGGCGATTATATTGAAATGCTATATTTACTTTGATTGTGCTTAACTAATTATTATGTTTACAACATAATAATATTTACATATAATTTTTTCGTATGAAAACTAATGGAATATTAATGGCTATAAGCTCACTCCCAGGAGATTTTGGGATTGGAGATTTTGGGGAGAACGCTTATAAATTTGTTGATTATTTAAAAAAGGCAAATATTAAAATTTGGCAAATCCTCCCACTAAATCCAACAGGTTATGGTAATAGTCCATATCAATCAATTTGTGGACATGCAATTGATTCAATTTATATCGACCTTTATGAACTTGAAAAAGAAGGCTTAATTGAAAATCTTAAACCATTTAACAAAAATAAAAAGCTTGTTGATTATCCAGCAGTCAGAGCTCATAAAGAAAAATATTTAAAAGAAGCTTTTAAGAAAAATCAAGACCTTCTTTCAAAACCAGTTTTCAAAAAATTTGTTAAGGAAAATCCTTGGGTTGAAGATTATGCTCAATTCCAAATTTTAAGTTTAAAAAATAATTATCAAGATTGGTGGTATTGGGACAAGAAAGAAAGATATGCTCATTATCGTCATGAATTTGATTTTACTCCATTTATGGATGACATTTTATTCCTTGAATGGTGTCAATTTATTGCTTTTAGACAATTTAAAAAACTCAAAGAATACATCAATAAAAATGGCGTTGAATTAATGGGCGACATTCCTTTTTATGTTGGTGGAAATAGTAGTGATTGTTGGGCTAATCAAGATGAGTTTAAGCTTGATGAAAATGATATTCCTGAAGAAGTTGCTGGAGTACCACCAGATTATTTTTCAGCCACCGGTCAAAGATGGGGCAACCCAATTTATGATTGGGAATACATGAAAGAAGATAATTTTACTTTCTGGATGGAAAGAATTGAATTTGCTGCTTCTTTATTTGATATTATCCGAATTGACCATTTTAGAGCTTTTGACACTTATTGGGCTGTTGATAGAGACTGCAATACTGCTATAGTTGGTGAATGGAAACACGCTTATGGTGATGAATTGTTTAATCTTTTATTTACAAAGCACTCTGACATTAAAATTATTGCTGAAGATTTAGGCGATTTATTCCCTAGTGTTTTAGAGTTAAGAGACAAATATCATCTTAAAGGTATGAATGTTCTTGAATTTACTGTTTTTAATCAAACTTTTGAAGTCAGTGAAAATCAAATCATTTATTCTGGAACTCATGACAATGACACTTTAAGAGGTTGGTATAAGAATTTAAAAGACAATGAAATCGAGCTTTTGAAAATAATTATGAGAAGAGATGGTATTAAAGGAAGAAGCATCAAAGAAAAACTCTTTAATATGATCTTTGGCTCAATTTGTGATACAGCAATTATTCCTATTCAAGATTATTTATGGAAAGATAATGAAGCTAGAATGAATGTTCCTGGAATACTTGGTGGAACTAACTGGGAATATAAATTAGTAGATTTTACTGAATTTGTTGAAGTTATACCTTTTATTAAAGGTTTAAATAAAAAGTTTAATAGATGAAGAAGATAGCTCTTGTTTCTTTAGGCTGCGCTAAAAACCAAGTTGATAGTGAAGCAATTTTAGCGCTTTTTAAAAAACCACATTTTGAAATTGTTTCTTCTTTAAATGAAGCCGATGTAATAATTATTAATACATGCGGCTTTATTTTAAGTGCGAAAAAAGAAAATATCGATACAATTTTAGATTGTCTTACTTATAAAAAGAAAACTATAGTAGTTGGTTGTCTTGTTGAAAGATATTTTGAAGAATTAAAAGAAGCGATTCCAGAAGTAGATCTTTGGATTCCTTTTAAAGATGAATACCAAAAATTGCCTTCTTTAGTTTCTAAAATGTTTGGTGATGAAGTTACGTTACCTGCTTTTGATATTAAAGAAAGAATAAATAATGATAAAGCAATTACTTACTTAAAAATTGCTGAAGGTTGTAATAAGTTTTGTGCTTATTGTGCTATTCCTTATATTAGGGGTCGATTTGTTTCTTATCCTATCGAAGAGCTAGTAACTTATGCTAAAAAAGTAGCTAAAAAAGGTGTAAAAGAATTAGTCCTAATCGCTCAAGATCCAACAAGCTATGGTAAGGATTTTAAAGAAAAAAAGTGCACTTTAGTAGACTTATTAACTGAATTAGATAAAATTCCTGAAATTGAATTCATTAAAACTTTATATTTATACCCTGATGGATTAAGTGATGAACTGATTGATTTTATTAAAACTCATCCTAAGTGCTCACATTATTTTGATATTCCTCTTCAACATATTTCGAATCCTCTTTTAAAAGCGATGAACCGAAAAGACGATAAAGAAACAATAGTTAGTTTAATTAAAAAGATTAAAAGAGAAATACCTGATGCCATTTTAAGAACCACTTTAATAGTAGGTTTTCCTGGAGAGAGCAAAAAAGAATTTGATGAACTTAAAGAATTTGTTAACGAGTTTAAATTTAATCATCTAGGGGTTTTCACTTATTCTAGAGAAGAAGGGACAAAGGCATATTCTTTGCCTCATCAAGTTAGAGAATCGACAAAAATTAAAAGAAAACAAGAAATTATGGAGTTGCAAGCCAAAATTTCTTATGCCTTAAATAAGGAAATGATTGGACGTGTTTTTAAAGCATTAATAATTGATGAAAAGAAAAACGAATACTTATTAAGCTGTGATTTTAACGCTCCAGATGATGTTGATGGCAAAGTCATATTATTAAAGAAAAAAGATCATCAAATAGGTGATGTAGTTAATGTAAAAGTAGTAAATTCTTTTGTTTACGATTTACTCGTAGAAGAAATTTAAAAATTCATAAATATTTTTTTATTTTTTTATTAATAAACTCCTTTATATTAATGAAAGGAGGAAAATCGAGAATATAAGCGCATGGTTGAGGCGTTAAGGCAGCAGATGCTAAGTGGAAACACACAACAACTTTTTAATAATTCTCGTTTTAAGAATGCTTGATAATATTTGTAGCGAGTTTGAACATTTTCGCCTTTATTTAAATAAGGAAGAAGAAAGAAAACTATTAAAGGAATTTGAATTTAAAAAAAGATTAAGAAAATTTTTAGATAAAAAGATTGAAGAAAGATTTAATGTAACAGTCAAAGGGAAAGTAGCTTCATCTTCACTTCGCCCCTTTGTTTATGGAATAATTAAGCGATTTAAGGAGAGTAAGAAATATAATTTTGCTAGTTATGCTTACCTTGATCATTTTGAGTTTGTTTCTTTTGAATTATTTTCAAAATATGAAATCAAGAAAAGTAAGGAAGAAAGTAAAATTAATTCATATCCGTTAAATAAGCAAAGAGAAGTGATTCGCTTTAATCGCGGAAGTTTTAAATTTTCTTGGAAGGAGGTTGAATTTTTAGCAAGTTCGGTAAAAGGTAAGATCTCTCCAAAAAACAAATTCTTTCATAATTTTAGATATTTATATGTTGAAAGAATTGATGGCGCATTTTATATATTTGGACAAACTTATAAAGAAAAGAGTTTTTCTAAGAAGGAATCTTTAGCTGCATCAATTGTATTAAATGGATTATCTTCAATTTATATTTATGATACTAATAATAATTTCACAACATTTAATCTTTATTTAAATAAAGAGAGCTATAATTTGGATAAACTAGTTAAACTTTCAATTTATCGAAAAGAAGCGTTAAAGAAAAATGGTGGAATTATATCAAATAATGTCGTTCGTTTAGAAAAAAGATTTAATAAAACATATGAATCAATTAGACGAAAATTAAGAGCTAAATTTGCTCCAATCGTTATTGAACTTGCGAAAAAATATAGTTATATTTCTATCGAAAAACCTGCAAAAGCTATATATTTTAAGGATTTAACAAAAAAGAATGTTATAGAATCTTTTTTAATGAACCAGTTTTATCTTTCTTTAGAAGAGTATTCAAAACGCTTTAACACGGTTTTACTTATAGTTGATTTAGATTGCGATATTAGCAAGATTTGTCATAAGTGTGGAGCCTTTGTTAAAGATAATAAATCTGATTTAATTCATTGTGACTGTGGAAATGTTTTTGACAAGAATTTGAACGCTGCAAAAACTTTATTATCTTATTTAATAAATAAACATAATTTAAAAAGTGAGTATTTATTTAAAGAATCTAAAGTTGAGCAACTTCAATTATTTGCTTAAAAAGATGCTAAAGATAAAAAAAGAGTCACATTGACTCTAACTTCAGTACTCTTAACAGGTACTTTTTATAAGAAATACGATATTTATCGTAAGAATAATCCAGTGGTGCCTCAACGCAGAATCGAACTACGAATAAATCCTTACCATGGATCCGTTATACCACTTAACTATTGAGGCAAGCCAAATTATAGTACACAAAAACATTTCAAAATGCAATAAAAAATACAACCTTTTGACTCGTAAAAAACTTACTAAAAATAGTGAAAGGGATTAATATAAGCGCTTAACTAATTACGATTAAGAAAATAAAGCTACTAGAGAGTTTTCATCAAGAGCATTATCATCACCATCAGTCTGATTTAAAACCATTGGGAGAATGCTTGTGATAGCTCCGCTATAAAAGGCTGCAAAATACTCTTTTGGTACAGAACTTTTATCATCAGAAATTAATAAGTCGCCATGCTTTATGATTTCTTGGCAAATGAAATTCCTTAACTCTATTATGACACTTGAGGTTTGGTGATTAGACAATATTTTTCCAAATATTACTTTATTTTTTAATACATTTTTATAAGCAATACGAACGATTCCTAAAATCATGTCTTTTTGATTTTGAAAAGCCGGCGCAACTTTCTCAATATCATTTTTGATCTTTTCTTCAAATTCTAAAAGAATATGGTTTAAAAGTTCGCTTTTGTTTTTAAAGTTGTTGTAAAAAGTTACTTTTGAAATCATTGCTTTCTTGCAAATGTCGATTACTTTTATCTCGTCATAATCGGTAGTTTCCAAAAGTTGAATTAAAGCGTTTGATAAATCTCGTCTTGTTCTTATGATTCTAGCATCCATTACTTATTTCCTTACTAATTAACTTGAGTTAAGTACTTAACTGTTGTAAATTAATTATATGAAACCAAACAATAATGTCAATACTATACAAGTAATTAACCTAGTTAAGGATTATGGCCATAATAGGGGAGTTTTTGATATTTCTTTTAATATAGAAAGCGGAGATTGCTTTGGGTTTTTAGGACCAAATGGCGCTGGTAAAAGTACAACAATAAGACACTTAATGGGTTTTTCAAAACCAGACAAAGGGAAGTGCTTAATCAATAATCTTGATCCAATTAAAAACCATAATGAGATTTTTGATATAGTTGGTTATTTGCCTGGTGAAATTGCTTTACCAGCATCTTTGACAGGTAAGGAATTTTATTTGATGCAAGCAAAACTTAAAAATGTTAAGGATTTTGCTTTTGCAGAAAGCTTAATTAAAAGGTTTAATGTTGTTTTAGATTTAAGATGTGGTGAAATGTCTTTAGGCATGAAAAGAAGACTAGCAATCTTAAATTGTTTTTTAAATGATCCTGAAATTTTAATTTTAGATGAGCCAACTAGTGGCTTAGATTTAAATATGCAACAGCAATTTATTAACTTAATAAAGGAAGAAAAGAAGAAAGGTAAAACAATTCTATTTTCATCACATTTATTTAACGAAGTGCATGATACATGTAATAAGATTGCGATTATCAAAGATGGTAAGATTGTATCTGAATTCAATGAAACTGATTCCCTAAAGGCTAAAGACAAAACATATATCATCAGTTTTGCTACTTTAAAAGGCTTGGATTCTTTTAAAAAAAGTTTTGGAAAAATGATTTTAAAAGAAGAAAAAATAAATGATTTATCAATCAAAATTAGTTTTGAAGCAAAAGCGACTACTATCTTTTTAAAATCTTTAAGCAGATATAAAATAAATGATATAAGAGAAATAAAAGTTACTCTCGAAGATAAGTTTTTAAGTTTTTATAACGAGAATAAAACTTTTGAAGGCGTATGAAAGAAAATTTAATTGAGATAAATGATTTAACAAAAGATTATAAAAATAATCGTGGGCTTTTTTCAGTATCAATTAATCTAAAAAAAGGTGAGTTTTGCGGACTTATTGGAGAAAATGGTGCTGGGAAATCTACATTAATGCGCCTGATAATGGGATTTATTAAGCCAGATTCAGGAAGGATATTAATCGCTGGATTAGATCCTTTTAAGAGCCAAGAAGAAGTAAAACAATACTTAAGTTACGTACCAGGAGAAATAAATTATCCAGATTTACAAAAAGGAAATGACTTTTTAAAACTTCAAGCGGAATTAGATCCTTCTTTTAACAAAGAAAAAGCTAATTATTTAATCAATAAATTGCAACTTGATATAACAGCCTATCCTAAAAGAATGTCTAAAGGAATGAAAGAAAAAATGGCTATTGTTAATGCGCTTGCAAAAGATAAAGATATGTATCTTTTAGATGAGCCAACAACTGGTCTTGATCCTTTAATGAGAGAAGCTTTTTTAGAAATATTAGAAGAAGAAAAGCAAAATGGTAAAGCTATTTTTATGTCTTCAAATACTTTTGAAGAAGTAGAAAGAGTATGTGATAGAGTGATCTACATTAGCGAAGGAAAAGTCGTTAGCGACATAGATATTAATGATGTAAAAAAGCAAGATTTAAGGATATTTAAGGCAAAATTTGCAGATACTGAATATTTTTCACATGAAAAGACATCTAGTTATTTTTTCAAAGCTAACGAAGAAAACAAAGAGATATTTTATATTGTTAAAAGAAGTGATATTAATAAACTTATAAAGAAACTTAGCGACTTAAATATAACTAATATCAGTGAATACAATTTTTCTTTAAAAGAATATATAGATTTTAAATTGGAGCAGCAAAATGGAAAAAAAGAAGAATAAATGGTTTTCTTTTACGATTTTTAAAGAAAGCTTTAAAAGCAATTATATAAGTTTATCAATTGTTGGTATTGGCAATGCATTAATTGCTCTTGTAGTTATTTTGATTTTATCAACTCTATCTTTAAATACTACGAAGCAATCCATGCTAAATATGTTTAATACTGCGAATATGGAGCATTCTTTAAAACAAGCAAGTGTTGGTGCTTATATTGCTTTTGAAGGAAGTATTGAGGCTCATGAAACCTATTTGCCTGAAGCTGAGAAATATCTCTTTTTGGCTTATGAAGGAACAAGCGGGGCGATAGATTTATTAAATGGTGATTATAATGTAGAAATTCGAGGAATAAAACTTGTTTACGATGCAGCATTTTTGACTTCTAGCGCTGAAACTGATGATGAAAAACATGAAGAAGCAAAAGCTAGCACATTGAGTACTCTTGACACAATTTTAAATCTAGGGCAAATGAGTGAAAACGAAAAAAGTCTTGTTAATAGTTATGTCACTGTATATCTAGATAATGCATATGCTGACCCCTCATTAACTAGCGAAGAACTTATTGAGCAATCTCTTTATGATGTTGTTGAAAATTATTTAAACGATAATTTAGGTGGACTAATTTTCACAATTGATGACTTTAAAACTTATATAAAAGATGTACAAGAGGAAGTAAATGGTGACTCTTCTAATAAAGATCAAATTATTAAAGAAAATATAAGTGAAATGATTTCAAGCTTTTTACCTGATTATAGTGAAATCATTGATTTAACTATTTCAACTTTACTTGATGGTTATCTTGAAAATCAAAGTGCTTATGAAAATAATGAAATTCTTGAAGGGGAAGAATTAGGCTATAAAGACCAAGTTTATTATTCAGTTATCGAAAATTTAATTAAATCTATTATAGATACCACTCTTGTTTATGAATTTTTACCAGATTTTGAAGTAAATTATGTTACAAATGAACTTGGCGAACCAATATATTATGAGGAAAAAGAAGTAAATGGCGTTAATCAAAAAGTAGAAGTTGTAATTACTTCTATGGAAGATAGAGACAAATTAGTTCCAGTAAAAGAAAATATGGGTTTATACTCAAATCTTTTAGAAAAGATGAATAAAGAAATTTTAACTGGAGAACCTTATAGTGAAGAAGAATTCGCTAAAGCTCAAGAAGAAGCAAATGAATATTTTGATATTTTTATGCCAAAAATATATGAGTTTTACAAGGAATTTGTTAATAACAAAGGGATTTATATCGATGAAGCTAGTGGAGAAATCAACAAAGATTATTTAAGAAGTAAAGTTGGCAATTTGATTTATAGCTATGCGCAAGAAATAATTCCAGGTTTCTTTGATGTTGATAATCTATCCGAGATTAATAAAGAAACTATTGGACTAGATGGAGAAGAACTTTTAAATAAAGCTTATGATTATTCAATAAGTGCGATTGCAATTTTTGAAGATGAACAAGAAAAAGAGATAAACGAAGGAAGAAATATAGTTGATGCGATGAAGATTTCATTAAATCGTGCTTCATCTAGCTTAATCGATGAATTACCAGCCGATATTTCTTATAAATTAAACGATCTTGCTTCAAGAAATTTATATGGTTTAGTAGTTGGAGTTATTCTTTTTTCAATTGCAGGCTTACTTCTTCCAATTGTTTATAGTATTCTTACTGCTAATTCACTTGTTGCTCAACAAGTTGAAAGTGGATCACTTGCTTTTACACTTTCTGCTCCAATTAAAAGAAAAACAATCATTATCTCAAAGGCTCTTTATATGGTTTTTGCGATAACTTCAATGTATTTACTTTTATTTATATTTAGTCTTATTGCTCGCGAAATTGGAATTGCAATTGGTGGCGTCGATTTTATTGAAAGTCTCAAAGTTCAAGACCTCTTACTTTATACTCTAGGTTCGTATTTAGTAAGTTTAGCAATAAGTGGAATTTGCTTCTTATCAAGCTCAGTCTTTAATAAAACAAAATATGCAATTGGGGTTGGAGGAGGAATAGGTGTTTTCTTCCTTGTTTCATCAATTTTAGGTCTATTCGGTTCGGAAGTTATGCCTTTAGCTTTAAGAATTGATTCGATGAATTTCTTTAACTTTTTAACTATAATTCGTTTATTTGATGTTCAATCAATTCTTGATGGAACGACAACTTTCTACTTTTTGCTTATACCTTTAATAGTCATTAGTGTAGTAACATATGTAGTAGGTTGTGTTGTCTTTACCAAAAAAGACCTACCACTTTAGGAGAAAAAATATGAAGATTGCTTTAATTGCCCATAATCAAAAAAAGCCTGATATGATTGCTTTATGTATTCGTTATAAAGATGTTTTAGAAGGCCATGAACTTTATGCTACTGGTACAACAGGGAAACTTGTTGCGAATGCTACAAATTTAAAAATTACATGTATGAAAAGTGGTCCCCTTGGAGGGGACCAACAAATTGGTTCAATGATTGCTGATAGCGCTCTTGATTTAATTATCTTTTTGCGCGATCCATTAACTGCTCAACCTCATGAGCCTGATGTTAATGCGCTTTTAAGACTTTGCGATGTTACAAATACTCCTCTTGCAACAAATTTATCCAGTGCCGAAATTATGTTAAGTGCTTTAAAAGTTGGAGCTTTTGTTACACATTTTAATGACAAATAATTAGATATTTAATTCTTTGTATTGTTTCTTTAAAGTTTTTGCACTTTCGATAAGTCTTAAAACTTCATCATAACTATAGTTTAAAGAAAGTATTTTAATAACTCCTTTATTTCCAACAATTGCAGGTAAAGATAGATAAACATCATCTATTTCATTATTGAATTGTTTCTTAATCAACGTTGAGACGGTAAGAACACTTTTTTGATTATTCAATATTGTTTCAACAATTTTAGCGGTTGATAGAGCAATTGCATAATATGTTGCACCTTTTTTATCAATGATTTCATAAGCAGCGTTTTTTACGTGGTCATGAAGTTTATTTAAACGAGCACGAGCATCGCCACTTGATTCGTTACTATAATATTCAAGTAGTGGACTTTCAGCAATATTAGCAACTGAAAAAGCACTCACTTCACTATCACCATGCTCGCCAATCACATAAGCGTGAACATTACGTGGATCAATTTGAGCATCATCAGAGATTAAAAAGCGTAAACGTGCACTATCTAAAACAGTGCCGCTTCCTATAACTCTATTAGAATTAATTCCAAGTTTTTTATAAGTATAATAACTTAAGATATCAACTGGATTTGTGACAACAAGTATTACCATCGTATCGTCAATATAAGGTTTTAAAGATTCTAATATGGAGTCAAAAACCTTAATATTTCTTTTTAATAAATCGATACGAGTTTCTCCTTCTTTTTGAGCAACTCCAGCCGTAATTATTACAACATGAGCATCTTTACAATCACTATAATCGCCGGCTTTTAATATTTTAGGTGAAACAAAAGGAATACCATGTTTCATATCTAAAATATCGCCTTCTGTTTTTCTTTTATTAACGTCTATAATTACAATTTCATTAACATAATCTTGAAGTAATAAGGTATATGCAGTGGTACTTCCAACCGCACCATCGCCAATAATAACAACTTTTCTATTGTCCATAATTTCACCTCCAAAAATATTCTAATATTCTCATCATTTTTTTAAATAAATATGATTAAAGTTAGCGCTTACATGTTAAAATATTTAAGTAAAATATTTTGGAGGTGGGACGTGAATAATAACCTTAAAATAGAGCTTGAATTTTTGCAAAAAATCAACTATTCCCTAATAAATTCTGGGAAAAGAATAATAGAAAGCGTCGTTATTGATAATCAAAGTGAAGAAGAATTTCGTGACTTAGTTTGTTCAATTAGTTTTGTTCCTTCTTTTATTAAACCATTAAATTTTGGAATTACTTATATTGGTAAAAATCAAAAGATTAAAGAAGATAAAATTATCACTCCAATTAACTTTGAATATTTCTATTCTTTAAACGAATCTTATAAAGCAAGTATTGTCGTTAGCCTTAAAGAAGGGGAAGAAGTAATTTGTGAAAAAACTTTTGAAACTGAAGTTTTAACCTTTGATGAATGGGATGGAAATAGTTGTGGTGTCCAGCATCTTGCAAGCTTTGTTTTACCAAATGATAAGGTTGTTAAAGACACTATTAAGATTGGAGATGAATATTTAGGTAAATTAACGAATAATTCTCTACAATTTTGTGGCTATCAAAGCGGAAAAAAGGAAGATGTTTTAAACCAAATAAGTTCTTTATTTTATGCCTTAAAATCACTTAATATTTCTTATTGCGTTCCAAAAGCGAGTTTTGAGAAAGATGGGCAAAAAATCCGCTTACCTTTAGAAATCTTAAATACTAAATTATCGACTTGCTTAGATACATCTTTATTTTTTGCTGCTTGTCTTGAGGAAATTGGTTTAAATCCACTTTTAGTTTTGATTGATGGTCATGCTTATTTAGGTGTTTGGTTAAATAATTTTGTTTATCCTAATGTTGTAATAGAAGATCGAGCCTATATTGTAAATCAAGTAGCTGCGCAAAATTTAATTCTTCTTGAAACAACTTTAATTACTAATCCAAACGAAACTACCTTTAAAGAAATTTATAATGAAGGAAAGAAAAATTTATATAAGAAAACAAATACATTTAATGCAATTGATGTAAAAAGTGCAAGAAATGCTAACATTAAGCCACTTCCTTTAAAAATCAGTGAAGAAGGACGCTATGTTATTGATAATGCACCTTTAGAAGTTGTTAAGGAAAATTATGAACTTGATGATTCTGGGTTTTTAGAAAATGAACACGTCAAAGATCGTTTTGATGTTTGGGAAAAGAAACTTTTAGATTTAAACGGTAGGAATAAACTTGTAAGTTTTACTCCAAACTCACAACATTATCAAATTTTTACCACTGATATATTTTCTCTATTTGATGAAATTATCCATAATGATGTTTCACTTCACCCATTTTTGAATATTGCTTCTTTAAATATCAGCGAAAAGATTTATATATGTGGTGGCGATGACCAAAAAGAAATGTTTACTAGTGATTTAGCTAGTGATCGTATTCGATTAATAGTTGGTGAAAAGAAATTAGTTACCATCGTTAAAAAACTTATTCGTGATGCTCAAAGTAGTATTGAAGAAAGCGGAAGTAATACTCTCTTTTTGACAATTGGTACTTTAGTCTATAAAGATAAAGGCAAGATTAAACATGCTCCAATCATCCTTCTTCCAATCAATATTACTCGTGGAAAAGAGGGAAGAAGTTATATTTTGTCGATTCGCGAAGAAGAAATTGTCATTAACCAGACTTTATTTGAGTATCTAAAAATTAATTTTGATATTGATTGCTCAAGTTTATTAAAACTTCCTTATGATAGCGATTCTGATTCTTACGACTTAAAGAAATACTTTAATACATTAAGGAGTAAGATTACTGGTGTTGATGGATTTATTCTTTCAGAAACTTCGTTTATTGGTATTTTTAGTTTCACACGTTTTATTATGTGGAACGATTTAAGAAATCATAAAAAAGAGTTAATCAAAAACGATATTGTGCATGCTCTTGTTGATCCATCTTTTGTTTTTAAAAACAAAGTTGAACCTACAAAAATTAGTGATTTAGATTCCTTGCTTTTACCTAATCGCTTTGCAATACCTTTAAGTGCTGATAGTAGTCAAACAGAAGCTATTCTTGATGCTTCAAGAGGATTAAGTTTTGTTTTAAATGGCCCTCCAGGAACTGGAAAAAGTCAAACTATTACTAATATGATTATTAATAGTTTATATAATGGGAAAAAGGTTCTTTTTGTCGCTCAAAAGATGGCTGCTTTAGAAGTAGTTAAACGTCGACTTGATGAAACAGGTCTAGGAATGTTTTGTATTGAACTTCATTCTAATAAGGCTCAAAAATCTGATGTCCTTCAACAAATCAACAATATTTTAGAAGCTGGCAAACTTAAAAAACCTTTTGAATATGAAAAATGCGCAAATGATCTTCTTGCTAAAAGAAACGAATTAAATGGGATTATTAAAAAACTCCATAAGCCTTTTAAAAATGGTTTTGATTTATATGAAAACATAATTGGCTATGAAGAATTTAAAGACGAGTACAAAAATATCGATGTAGAAGGAATTGACTATTCTAAGATTAATAAAAATTCTTATTACTCAACGATTTCATCTTTAGAAAAGTATTTAAACTATAAAAATGAAATAGGCGAAGAATATATTAATTTATTTTCCTTTATCAACTTAGATGAATATTCAATCGAACTAAGAAATCGATTTGTTAATGCTTTAAAAGAATATAAGGCTAACTTAATTGAATTTAAAACAATTAGTGAAGAACTTTATAAAAGTTGCGAAACTGAACTTACATTTAACGCCAAAAACTTTAATGAATTCATTAATTCTTTAAAATACTTTAACTCTAATGAAGACAACATTTATTTTAATTTATTAAACAAGAGTAATGGCTACATTTTAGATCTTGTTTCTTTATTAGAATCAATGGTTTCAAATAAAGCAAATTATGAATATTTTAAGAATAATTTTAACGAAGAAGTCTTTAACTATAACTTTAAACATAGTCAATTTAGATTAAAACAAGCGCAAAATTTAGGTTTTTTTGCTAAACGTAAGACTTATAAAGCTATTATTAATGAATTAAAATCATACGCTTTAAATCCTAAAGAAATTAATAAAAAGACGATTGTAGAATTATTACGTAACTTGTCGCGCGTAAGTGATGTTTTAAATAACTTAAAGGCAAGCGAGAATGATTTAAAATTAGCTTTTGAAGATGACTTTAATGGCTTTGACTCGGATTTAAAAGTTATTTTAGGTAATGTCAAATTGACAGAAGAATTTACGAACTATCTTGATAGTTTTGTAAACATGGAAAAAGATAAAACCTTTAAACTTATTGTTGAAGCAGATAAAAAATATGAAGAAATTGCTAATACATATGAAGAAGTTTTAGATAATCAAGAAAATATATTAAACGAATATAAAACTGATCTTTTAACTTTATTTGATAAATATGATTTAACCGAGAATATTAATTTAATTGATCGAGTTATTAATCGTAATGAAAGATTAAAAGATTTCATTATTTATAAAAATGAAGAGAAAGAAGTTTCTAAACTAAATCTTGGAAATTTAATTGATTTAAATAGAAACGGCGTTATTCAAAATAAAGATTTAATAAATGTCTACAAAAAGAATGTTTCTTATAATTTAGCTTTGATGGATGTAGAAAGCGATAAGGAACTTAATATGTTTAGTGGACGTAGTCAAAATGAAAAGATTGAAGAATATCGTAAATTAATCGATAAATACAATGAACTTACAATAAAAGAAGTTGCTTATCGACTCTCTAAAGGGACTAGTGCATTTTTCTCAAAAGATGATGAAACAAGTGAGAAAGCAAAAGAATTTGTTATTCTTAAAAAAGCTATTTCTAGTAATGGACGTGGCATTAGTTTACGTAACTTATTTGATTCAACTCCTAACATTTTGCACGATATTTGCCCCTGCTTTTTAATGTCTCCTTTAAGTGTTGCTCAATATCTTGATCCAACACATAAAAAGTTTGACATTGTTATATTCGACGAAGCTAGTCAAATTACAACAAGTGATGCAGTAGGAGCTATTGCTAGAGGGGAAAGTGCAATTATTGTTGGAGATGAAAAGCAACTCCCTCCAACTAGATTTTTTGAAGCAGATACAAGCGATGAAGATGATTTCTTTATTGAAGATGGAGAAAGCGTTCTTTCTGATTGCTTAAATATTTCGATGCCTAAAAAATATTTAACCTGGCATTATCGTAGTAAAGATGAAAGCTTAATCGCTTTTTCTAATGTTGAATATTATGACAACAAACTTTTAACATTCCCTTCACCAAGATCAATTAATAGTTCTATTTCTTTCAGATATTGTAAAGATGGAATTTATGAAGATCGAAAAAATAAAGTTGAAGCAAAAGCTATTGTTGAAGAGATATTGAGACGATTAAAAGATGAAAAATTATCTAAAAAGAGTATTGGTGTAGTAACTTTTTCAATTTCTCAGCAAACTTTAATTTTAGATTTATTACAAGATGCATTTAGAAAAAATCCTGATTTAGAAGACAGGGCTTATAACGGGAAAGAAGAAATTTTTGTTAAAAATCTTGAAAGTGTTCAAGGTGATGAAAGAGATGTAATAATTTTCTCAATTTGTTATGGTCCAACTAAAGAAGGCAGAATTTCTTTTAACTTTGGTCCACTTTCTAATGTAGGTGGCGAAAAACGACTTAATGTTGCTGTATCTCGAGCAAGAGAAGAGATGGTGGTATTTTCTTCGCTTTTAGGTAATCAAATCGATACAAGCCGTGCTCAAGGAAAAGGTGCTCGTGGATTAAAAGAGTTTTTAGATTATGCTTATAAAGGTCGTAATTTTATCGTTATTAAAAATGGCGAACAAAAAGAATACAAAGAAGGTATTGAAAAATATATTGCTCGCGATTTAGAAAAGCGTGGATATAAAGTTCACACTAATATTGGAACAAGTGAGTTTAGAGTTGATATTGGAATAATTGATCCAAATGATGAAAACCGTTACGTACTTGGTGTTTTATGTGATTCAAGAAGTTATATCAATTCAAAAACTAGCAAGGATCGAAATGTAGTTCAAACCGATGTTTTGAATCAACTTGGCTGGCGTCTTATTAGAATTTGGTCACTTGATTATTTTGATTCACCAAATTTAGTTATCGATAAAATTGTTGAAGCTATTAATAATCCAAACTCAAATGATGAACTTAAAACAACTCCTAAAAGGAAGATAACTTTTGAAAAAGAAGATAATAAAGAAGACTTCAATCATTCAATTGATTATGTTTCTTCAAATTATCCTTCAAGAGAAAGTGATAGTGATTCCTTTTTTGAAGAAAAAGAAACAAGAACTAAAAGTGTAATTAATTTTTTTATAAGAAATGAAGGGCCAATTAGCGAAAGACTTCTTGTTAAAAAAGTCTTAGCACAATTTTCAATAAGTAAAAATACTAAAACAACAAAGGCAGTATTTAATGAATGTCTTTATAATAAACCATCTAATTTTACCAATAATATGAGATTTTATTGGGATAAAGAAGAAGACAAGGATAGAGTTGGCTATTATCGAGTAGGTTCTAAATACCGTGAATTTGTTGATATTCCAAAAGAAGAAATAATTATTGCCATCAAGGATATAATGAAAAATAAACTTTCATTAACTAAAGATGAATTGATAAAATATGTTGTTTCTGCTTTTGGCTTTAATAAAGTGGGCGATACAATGAAAGAAATTATTCTAACTTCAATTGATTTTGCCTCTATTAAAAATTTAATTAAAGTTGAAGGGGAGAATGTATTTTATCAAGTTTAAAGGAAGTGTTTTATGAAAGTTATATGTCCTAAATGTGGAAAAATTATTGATACAAATGGCACAAAAAATGTTGTTTTCTGCTCTGAATGTGGAACAACCTCATCTTTAGAACAAGCTAAAAAACTTTATGATCGCGAGATAAGTCAATTATCTCGAGCAGCTTTTGCTTGCCTTAATCAAAAAGGTGATTATGATAAGGCCATTGAACTTTTTAATACTTGGCTTGATATTGATAAAACTACCTTATCACCAATAATTGGTATTGCTTTAGCAACTCTATATAAACAAGATTTTTTAAATTTAAATTTTGATAAAATTGTTCCAATTATTGATCAATATGATATCTATCTTGATGAAGAAAATACCTTTCTTTTCTTATCATTTATGGAAGATGTTATAAAAGAAACTAAAAAATATCTTCAAGAAGCTAATGCAAGACTTTTTAAAGATGGAAAATGCATTTCAAGAATTTATCTTGATAATTATGAAAAAAGTTTAAGAGATATTCTTTCTCTTATTACTTACTTTAAAGATACTTTAGAAATTGCAAGTCAAGAAGAAAGAAAACTCTTCTATGAAGACCATGACATGGATAAAGAATTAAATGAATTAGAGGAAAAAGTGAAAACTTTAGCTTCTACTAATCATGAGGTTTTAGAAGAAGAGGAAACTCTTGAAGATAATCGAATTATTGTTATAAACAAAAAAGACCTTAAAATTTATTACTATGCAATGGGTTTTGAAGTAGTAATGGCCCTTGTTTTAATGGTCTTTTTGATACTTGGCTTTGCTGTTAATTCTCTATTTTACTATTTAATGCTCATTCCTTTAGCAATTGGAATTGCTGGTTATTTAGTTTATTATTTCCTCTTTCTTAAAAAGAAAAAGCTTTAAAAATTAAATATATTTTTCATTTTTCAAGAAATTTAATAATGCAATAGAAGCTCTATATCGATGTGAGATATGATTTTTTTCACTTGGAGATAAAGAAGCAATTGATACTTGATATCCTTCCGGCACAAAAATTGGATCATATCCAAATCCACCAGTGCCATTTTCTTTATCAGCAATTTTACCTTTAACAATACCTTCAAAATCATGTCTAGAATTTGAAGTTAAATTTAATAACACGAAATGAGCTGTAAAATGAGCTTTTGAACCAGCGCATTTTTCAATTAGCATCTTATTAGTAATTTCTTGGCCACCATGTTCAACGGCATAGCGATGTGAGTAAATTCCTGGCACGTGTTCTCCAAGAGCTTCAATTTCAATACCTGAATCATCACTTAAGACTGGCATATCAGTAAATTTAGCAACCGCATTAGCTTTGATAAACGCATTTTCAGCATAATTTTTGCCATTTTCATCTGGATTAACATCAATATTTAAATCCTTTAATGAGTACAATTCGACAGCATAATCTTTGAAAATGTCTTTAAGTTCACCCATTTTATGATCGTTATTTGTAGCTACACAAATCTTTAATACTTTCCCCATATTCTTTCCTCTTATTTTTACCAGTGATAATTCTACAATAGAAGTTTCCTTTTAGATATAAAAAGTTGTAGTTCCATTTTTGAGTAAATTGATCTTTTCTAAATTAGTAAAAAAAGACAAAACAGGTCGAGAAAACGCTTGATTATTATTTAGTGGTGTAATACAATAATCAAGCGCGCAGGTGTAGTTTAATGGTAGAGCATCAGCCTTCCAAGCTGATTACGCGGGTTCGATTCCCGTCACCTGCTCCAGAAAGCGAAATATTACGATAAATATCGTATTTTCTATAAATCAGTACCTAAAAAGTGTACCGAAAATTCGTTCCTGCTAATGCAGGATTTTTTATTTGTCTTTATGAGGTTTAAAGATCTTTGATGGTCGAACCTATAAACATGCTGAGTAAACCTAAAAATTATACAACTGTATTATTTTGAGCCCTTTTTATAAATCTTTTCTATTAAAGTTCGTAAAAGTTCGACATTTAGCCTACTTGGACTCGCGTATTTTAGAATTCAGAATTTATAATTTGATCCTTATAAGCCTTAATCTATTGAAATATCAGAACTACATAAAAATGATTATATAGTGCAAGCTTCATCGCACATAAGTTTTCTAGAAATAAAATAGCAGAAACAAAGTAAAAAGCCTGCAAAAGTTCAATATTTTTACTTATTCTTTGAAGGAATTCTTAGCAAAAAGTTCAATCATAGCTTTTCTAAGTTCTCTTTCTTCTTCTTGGTGTTCAAGACGAGAAAGCTCAGTTTTAAGTTTTCTTTCAGCTTCTTCTTGTAAGTGACGAGTTTTTTCAACATCAATATTTTCAACAGCAATAATACTATTTAAAACCAAAACAGCGGTGTTAGTGTTTTCAATAAAATGAATTGCACCTCCGCCAACTGCATAGTGTTTTTCTTTATCGTTACTTTTAACTGTTAAAACTGAAATTTCAACATTTGCTAAATATTCAACATGATTAGGAAGAATAGTGACCTCGCCTTCGCTTGTTAAAATGGTAAGGCAATCAATTTCCTTATCTTCATAAATTTTCTCAGGTGTTACTATTTTTAAATGGAATTTTTTGTCCATAATTACTTATTAGAGTTAGTTAAAGTTTTAGCTTTTTCAACTGCATCATCAAAAGTGCCAACATATAAGAAGGCAGCTTCAGGAAGATTATCACCTTCACCGTTTAAAATTCTTTCAAAAGAAGAGATTGTATCGTTAAGTTTAACGTACTTTCCTTTTGTACCTAAAAATTGCTCAGCAACAAAGAAAGGTTGCGATAAGAAATTACGAATTTTTCTTGCTCGATCAACAACTAATTTATCTTGGTCAGATAATTCATCAACACCTAAAATTGCAATGATATCTTGTAAGTCTTTATATCTTTGTAAGATTTCTTGAATTTGACGAGCGACTTTATAATGTCTTTTTCCAATGATATTTGGGTCTAAGATATTACTATTACTAGCTAAAGGATCAACTGCTGGATAAATACCAAGTGCAGCAGTATTTCTATCAAGAACAGTACGAGCGTCTAAGTGAGCAAAAGTTGTTGCAGGAGCAGGATCAGTTAAGTCATCTGCTGGTACATAGACTGCTTGAATAGAAGTAATAGAACCATCGCGCGTTGAAGCGATTCTTTCTTGAAGTTGACCCATTTCGGTAGCAAGAGTAGGTTGATAGCCAACTGCAGAAGGCATTCTACCTAAAAGAGCACTAACTTCGCTTCCAGCTTGGGTAAATCTAAAAATATTGTCGATAAAAAGTAAAACATCTTGATGAGCAACATCTCTAAACCATTCAGCCATAGCTAAAGCTGATAAAGGAGCGTGCATTCTAACACCAGGAGTTTCATTCATTTGTCCAAAAACTAGAGCAGTGTTACTTAAAACTCCACTAGCTTTCATTTCATTATATAAGTCGTTACCTTCACGACTTCTTTCTCCAACACCAGCAAAAATAGAAAGACCATTTTTTTGAACTGCTATGTTATGAATTAATTCTTGTATTAAAACAGTTTTACCAACACCAGCTCCACCAAATAAACCAACTTTCCCTCCTTTTAAATAAGGACAAAGTAAATCAATAACTTTAATACCGGTTTCATAAACTTCAATTGTTGTAGGTTGATCAGCAAAAGAAGGTGGCTCGTTATAAATTGAACTGGTTTCATTAACTTCAAATGGGCCATTACGGTCGATAGGTTTTCCTAAAACATTAAACATACGACCAAGAACATTTCTTCCTACTGGAACTTTAATAGGAGCATGAGTATTAATAACTTTTAAACCTTTTTTAATTCCTTCAGTAGGTCCCATGGAGATACAGCGGACTGTATCATGTCCCATATCTTGAGAAACCTCTAAAATAAGCTCCTTTTTATCTGGTAAATCTTCAAGGGTTAATTTTAAAGCAGTTTTTAAAGAAGGAGTTAAGCCATCATCAAAACGAACATCAACAACTGGACCGATTGCCTGAACGACATATCCAACATCAGCTTCTTTTAAATTTTCATTAATTTTGTATTCTTTAAGCATGATTTCTCCTCCCTTAAATAAAGTCTATAGCGTCATTACTTCCTGAAACGATTTCATTAATTTCATTAGTAATTTTTTGTTGACGAACTTTGTTATATTCAAGTTTTAATTCATAAAGTAATTTGTCGGCACTAGTAGTAGCATTTTCCATAGAGTTTTTTCGATTTGTCTGCTCGCTAATTGCACTTTCTAAAAAGGAACGATAAAGAAGTGCATCAAGATAGTGAGGAACAATTAAATCAGCTACTTTAACTGATTTTCCTTCAAAAAGCGGCTCTAATTTTTCTTTTTTCTCACGAACAATCTTTTCTCCATCTAGTGGAAGTATCTTTTTACAAACACATTTTGTGGTCATGGAGTTAATGTAAGTAGTATAAATTATATTAATTGAAGAGTAACCTTCTTGACGATAAAGTTCATCAAGTTGATGACGGAATAAATTGATTTTCGAATAAGAAAAATTATCAAGAAGATGTATGAATCTTTTATAAGCACGGTGTACTTTATCTTTATAGTGACGATATCCTTTTTCACCAATAAAAATTACATCGTCTTCTTTTGTTAAAATTTTGCTAGCGAGTTTACTTAAATTATTGTAATAGCTTCCACAAAGTCCAAGAGTTGAAGTGACAAAAATATAAAGCTTTTTATTACCAGGATTTTGAGTTAAACAAGTTGGTCGATGGGCTTTAGAATAATCAACATAAAGAAGACAAAGTTCCATAGCTTCTTTGATTTCATCCATATAAGCTAAATTTCCATCATAAAGATTCTTGAGCTGATTATAACGAGAGTTAGCAATTAATTTCATTGCATTCGTTATTTTTCTAATTGACTCAACTGTTTGAATTCTATTTTTTACTTCAAGTAAAGATTCACCCATTTATTAAAAATTATCCTCTTCAAAAAGATTGCCTTTAACAGAAGCAAGAATAGAGGCAAGACGTTCTTCTACCTTATTTTTACTTTCATCAGAAAATGTTTTATTTTCGTTAATTTCTTTATAAATTTCTGGGTTTTGCGCGTTTATTGAATTATCTAAAAGCTTTAAGATCTTGTGAACATCGCTAGGATTAACTTCATCTAATAAGCCTTTTTGAGCGACATAAATATCGACAATCTCTTGTCCAGCACTTAAAGGCATATATTGCTTTTGTTTTAAAACTTCAGTAAGAATTGCTCCATGTAATAAGATCTTTTTAGTTGATTTATCAAGGTCAGAACCAAAACGAGAAAAGTCTAACATTTCATGATAATTAGCAAGAGCCATTCTTAAATCTTTTGATACTGATTTCATAACTTTTGTTTGAGCAGAACTACCAACACGGCTAACAGATAATCCGCTATCAATAGCTGGTCTTTGACCAGAATTAAACATGTCTGTATTTAAGAAAAGTTGACCATCAGTAATTGAGATAACGTTTGTTGGAATGTAGGCACTGATATCACCAGCTTGTGTTTCAATAATAGGTAAAGCGGTAATAGAACCTCCACCTAACTCTTTACTTAATCGACAGCTTCTTTCAAGAAGTCTTGAATGAAGATAGAAAATATCTCCTGGATAAGCTTCTCTACCTGGACTTCTTCTTAAAAGAAGCAAAAGTGTACGATAAGCTACAGCATGTTTACTTAAATCATCATAAATTATTAAAACATTTTTACCTTTATGCATCCAATATTCAGCAATTGAAGTGGCGCTATATGGAGCAAGATATTGCATTGGTGAAGGCTCAGCAGCGCTTGACCCAACAATTGTTGTATATTTTAAAGCATCATATCTTTTTAAACGTGCAACTATTTGAGCTAATGAAGAATTTTTTTGTCCGATAGAACAATAAACACAATATACATCTTTTCCCTTTTGATTAATAATTGTATCAATTGCGATTGCTGTTTTACCGGTTTGACGGTCACCAATAATCAATTCTCTTTGACCTTTTCCAATTGGAATCATTGAATCAATGGCTTTAATTCCGGTTTCAAGAGGCTCATTAACGGATTGACGGTCCATAATTTCAGGAGCAATATTTTCAACAGGACGGTATTCATCAGCTTTAATTGGACCATATCCATCAATTGGTTGACCTAAAGAATTAACAACTCTTCCTAGCATTTCATCGCCAACTGGAACTGAAACTAAGCGTTTTGTTCTTGTACAAGTATCGCCTTCTTTAATAGTGACGTTTTCTCCAAGTAATGCAACGCCAATATCATCTTCTTCAATGTTCATGACCATGCCAAAAGTATTGTTTGGAAACTCAATAAGTTCGCCATACATTGCATCTTCAAGTCCAAAAACAGTAGCGATACAATCGCCAACACTAACGACTTGTCCGACATTAGAAGAATCTATTTTATGATCATATTTTTCGATTTCATCTTTTATGATTTGAGAAAGTGAATTTAAATTATTAGTTTTTGGCATCTTTTACTTCCTCCTTGTTGTCTAATTTATCGATGAGACGATTTTTAATTGATTCAAGTTGAGAAGAGATGGAATATTCATAAAGTGTTCCATCAATGATAATTTTTAATCCGGCGATTAAAGATTTATCAATATATTCTTTTGCGACGATTTGTTTATTGGTTTTTTTATGAAAACTTTCTTTTATAGCGCTAAGTTGCTTATCAGTTAATTTAAAAGGAGTGTAGATTTTCGCTTCTAATATATTTTCATCTTTATCAATTAATTCATCATAAATTTTTCTAATTTCTTTGAGATTTGCAAGCATATTGTTATTTATAAGCATTTTTATAAATAGACGAACTTCACTTACAATTACCTCATCAAAGATATTATTTAAAGCTTGCTCTTTGTCTTTGAAGGTATTAAATGGCGAATTTAAAAAAGAATATAAATCAGGATTTTTCTTTAAAATCCAACTGAAAAATTTTAAATTTTCGCGATATAAAACAACAGAGTGTTTGGTAACAGCACTGGCATATAATCCTTCAGTAACTTTTATAAGAAGAGCATCCTTATTCATTCGTATTACCTTTATTTAATTCCTCGATAAATTTATTAACATATTCATCATTATCATCAACCGTAACATTTCTTTTTAAAATTTCTTTACTGGTTGAAATAGCAGTTGAGATAATTTCACTTTTAGCTTCTTTAAGCATTTTATTTCTTTCGTTTTCAATATCGTTATGAGCACTTTGCTTTTGCTTTTCAATTGTTTCGGCAAGTTGCTTTTCAAGTTCACTGGCTTTATTTTCTGCAGTTTTTTCTGCTCTTTGAATAATTTCGCCGGCTTTCTTTTGGCCTTTTAAAACGATTTCATTAGCTTCTTTAATCTTATCTTCAGCCTTTTGAGCTTTTTCTTCACTATCTTTGATGTTTTTCTCAATATAGGAAGCTCTTTCATTAAGTTTTTTCTTTAAAGGCTTATAAGCAATTACAATAAAAAGTATTGCAACCAAAATAAATAAACCTAATTGAAGAAGGGTGATCCAAAGATTTGGAAGCATATTGTTAACAGTGTATGCAATACGTTCTTGAATCATTTCAGTATCGCAGCTTGTTAAAGAAAATAAAGAAACAACAAAAGTTAATATGCCTAAAGTTTTCTTTTTGTTAGACATGGTTTCCTTTCCTTAAGCGACGACAAAAGCCATCAAAATAGCAACAACAAGAATATAGATAGCAACAGTTTCAATTAAAGCAACACCAACAATCATGGTTGTTCTAACATCTTTAGCACTAGTTGGATTTCTTCCAATGCTATCCATAGCTTTTGAAACAGCCATACCTTCAGCAATTGCAGCAAGACCCATAGCAATACAGGCAATACCTAAACCAATAAAATTCATAATTTACTTCCTTCCTTTTAAATTAAATTGCTTTTTTCTTTTCTAACTTTTTTAAACGTTTTTCTTCTTTCCTAGCAAGTTTCCTTCTTTTTTGAGCTTCTTTTTCATTTTTAGCGTCTAAAAGTTCTTGAGGAGAGATATATTCTTGAGCAATGTTAATCATTGTTAACATTGTAAAGACAACAAGTTGGATTGCTCCATCAAAAATATCGAAGTAAAGATGAGCAGCAGGAGCAATAAGTGGATCAAGGAACATTCCCCAATATGAACCAGCCGGAGGAATAACCGTTGATAAGCCAACATAAATTAAGGTAATGACACAATATCCAGCTAAAGCATTACCAAATAAACGGAGAGTAAGCGATAAAACATTACTCCACATTGTTACTAAATTAATTGGTAAAAATACTGGAATTGGTTCGATGTATCTTTCAAAATATGCCCACTTTTTAACTTTGATTGAAGTGTAATGGGTTAAAACAAAAGTAACTAAAGCGAGTGAAAGAGGGAAAGCAAGATTGGTGAATGGGTTTGGAAGAGGTTCAAGAAAGGTTTCTCCTTGAGGTTGGAAAACATTAGGAATTCCAATCATTCCGATAAAAAATCCAAGGAAAATATATAAGCCAACACAACATATATATCCTCCAAAGCCATCAAAAGCAGGTCCCATTAAATTTTTAACTGAGTTATCAGCAAATTCGACAACTGTTTCAACTACGTTTAAAAATCCATGAGGCTTCTTAAGCGGATCATAATGCCTTAATTTTAATCTAATTACAAAAGCAAAAATTACTACGATTAAAAGAGCGAGAATACTTGTTAAGAATTCAGGTGGCAATGTGTTCCAACTAATAGGTTCAATAATTTTTCCAAAATCCATTGCGTGTTCCTCTTTATAAAAGATAATGTACTCTCTAAAAATTGAGATGTAAAGGACTTTAAATAAATATATTTATTTATTGTTAAAAAGTAGTGTCAATTATTTACATTTTATTGAAAATAGCTCAATTTTTTGAAAAACCTTGCAAATCCTAAGTATTTTAAGAATTTAACAAATTTTTAATTACGAGTGTAATCAATAATAAAATTAATCGTAATAAATTATGATTACGAGTGAAAGAAAAAAGATAGATTTTTATTTAA